>SMTZ1_10000630_pt1 | contig 41760 bp, 69 predicted proteins | sample DeeMarSWOR136_30_FD_25667 | JGI IMG/M metagenome (IMG submission 25667) | reverse complement strand
AACCAGTAAGACTTTGGATAAGTTTAACTGTTTCTATAATTTTACCACTGGATTTCCAGTGTTTTTTGGCTTTAGCTTTAACTGAAGTGCCGAACCCTACCCACTTAATCTCAAAACCCAATACTCTCATAAATCCTCCTATATCCTATTTTCACATATAGTATACCATAGGATTTAGGATTTGTAAACCTGGATTAGAAATATTTTTTATTTTTTTGTCCAGGCTTTGGATTCTTTAGCAGTCCAGGCTAATTTGAAAAAGTCTAGATAGATTGCTTGTTCAAAGATCTTTTTGCTCATTTTTCTATCCTGCTCAAACCCATATGGATCTTTAAGCACAATCTTATCTTCTGAGACCGATTCAAGATACCAGAGCCTACCTGCCATATCTAAGTAGGTATCATTTACTTCCATCAATTACTCCCTTTGCATCTTCAAGAAGATGTTCAATGTTGAAATAACCCCAACAAGAATCTACTACTTCCTCTTCTTGGTTCACAATCTCATATCCTATAACATCCCCACGAATGTAGACATCATAAATCCCTACTTCTGATCTAAGGATTTCATGAATCTTTTTGATTAGCTTGTTGGTTACTCTTTTTCTTCCAAACTCTTTTCTGACCTTTTCTTTGGTCACAAAGATATAGCCTATCTGCATTGAATCCCAAGGGCAGTTAAATGGCCATTTGCTTCTGGTAGTACTCATTGTGATTCCAGAGTGATCATAAAGATAGAGTGCTTCACTAATCACATCTGATCTCTTAATTAATTTCTTGAGTTCATCAATTGAGAAGTCGTGAATGTCTCCAAGAATATAGTTTCGGTGGAAGCATACCATAGTTCCCAGATTATCCCATTCTCTGGGAGACTCAGACATCTCATCAATATAAATCTTAATGGTATGATCTTTGTACTCTTCTCTTTTAATTGGATGTTCCATTTACACAACCTCCGTTCTTATGTAATCTTTTATGATCTTCTGAATCTTGTTCCAGTTCTCTTCTGTGTCAGCATCAATATCCATGTCAAGATAAATAGCAGAACCAAAGTGACCGTTGTAGTCAACATTGCTGACAAATGGAAGTTCATCAAGAAGATCTGCTAGAGTTTTTTCATCATTGACAATTGCTTCACTATCTTTGTCTTCTATTTCAAAGAAGTTCTCCAGCAGCACTTTAATCCTGAAAGAAATCTTATAAGGTTCTTTCCACATGATTACCACCTTTCATATTCAAGATCTAGATGAAGTCTTTCTACCATTCTATCTCGTTCTTGAATGTTCTCATGTTCGATGCCTTTCATATTGGCCTGGATAGTGATCTTTCCTCTATGAATCCAACACCAAACATCTCTATATTCATCTTCTAATTGAATTTTAAATTCATCATAGAAGTGTTTTTTCATCATGACCAGTTCTGCTTGGATATCTACTAAAGCTTTAAGCAAAGGAGTGAATCCTTTATTGCCAGGATCTACAGTCCAGAGATATCTTACCCAAACTCTGGCATCAGTTTCATAAGCTTCTTTGTTAATATCCCAAGTTTTTCTGAATGTGATTACCATTGTCCATAGACCTCCATCACAACAACCGTTTCAGGCTTTTTCATTGCAGCAGCAATCTCCTTTTCATTGCCAGTTTCACTTGCATAGTTATTCATCATATACATTGATAGCCCAAGTAATTCTGCTGCTTTCTTTTTAGTCTTTGTTGCAACAACTGCTCTGGCCTGAAAACTTTTACCTTTAACTCTGGTAAAATATTGGCTTGTTCCATAAACTTTCATTTCACTTCTCCTAGGTCAGGTTCTATTGTAATTCCGTTTTCAAGATACCAGTGTCCATGACAAGGATTCCAAGCAGTAATCATATTGTATTTTGGAAACCATTTCCCATTGTACAATTGCCACTGAACACCATCTACTATAACTGATTTTAAAAAGCTATTCCAGATCATCATTTTCTCCATAGAGTTCTTTGATTTCTTGAAGTCTTGCATTCTCCAGTGCTTCAGTTATATGTTTTTGGTCTTCAATTTCAAAGAAAATATTTCTGGTAACATGAACTGCAAAGAAAGTAATTGCAGCACCAAGAGCAAACCATCCATACATGAAATGGCAAGCATGGTAAACTGAGAAAACGAAACCCATACCTACCAACAACATCCAGTAAATCACAAGGCTTTCTAACTCTCTGATGTTTTTACTCGTTACCATTTTTTTCTCCTTACTTTAAAACAATTCTTTCCAAGTTTTTTCGTCAACTGAAATTAAAGTTTTGTCTGCATTCAACCAGTGAATATCTTTAGTAAGCAACTGCTCAAATGCTTCATCTTCTTCTTTTGTTACTGGAATATCGTTGTACATGATTTCTCCTTATCCAACTCTTACACTTTTTTGAATGGTTTCACACTTTGGGCATTTGAAGGTGAGTATGTCTTCCCCTCTCATGCCTTCTTCGATATTTTCAAAGTCAACATCTCTTTCATATTTCCATTCTGAACAGGTTGAGCAGTGGACTTTTATTGGAGAAGCTAACTTTTTATTCTTGTATAAATCTGAGAGTATGTTGAGTTTGTTAGGTCTTCTTTCTTGTTCTTCAACTGTATCAGGTTCGAAATTTTCCTGCTCAAAGTCTTCAGGTTCAAGATCCTCTATCACCTTAACTCTATTGACATGAGTTTCTTTCCATCCCTGCCATTCACTATGTCTCTTGATGGTAGCTTTGACTTTGTAGGCTTCACCCTGCTCAAGAACACCGTTGTAACTGGAGCAGAACCAAGTTACCTTATGACCAGTATCAGTTACCATCTTGTGAATCCAGGTAACTCCATAGAATCCTTCGTTCTCATATATACCAAGAACTTTAACAGTCAGATCAATTCTTTCTTTGAGATTTCCGAAATGCTCATTTTTGAATCTGGTTTTTTTCTTCTCTTCTTTTTCAACAGTCCTTTTATATGTGGCAATGATTGAGCAAGCAATCCCTATCTGTCTGGTCTGAACATAGTCATTGCTGGCAATTACTTTAATGTTGCCAAGATAGTCATTGCCTTTAGGATCAAGATTCTTCACCCACTCTCTTGATTTTTCAGCAATCTCTTCATCTGCATTTAGAGGGGAAATCAAATCATCTTTTTTCAGTTTATGCCTGTTGAAGATCTGATCATAGACTATTTCCTTAGTGGCAGTTGTCCATTCTTCTTTGGCTTTAGAAGCTGATACCCATCCATAATGCCTGATTACTGCTGCACTCATCTCCAGGCAGTCTTTCAAGGAAACAGCAGGATCTTCATTCATGTAGACACCACCAAAACCATACTCATCTGCCCATCCACCATCATTCAATCTGATCAACCAGTCTGCCCATTTCACTATGTTCTCAGGGGATTTGTGGCCTAAGAAATCCCTTACACATTGCCGACCTACCTGGAGAGTCCGACCATCTTCATGCTGTACCACAAAGGTATCTTTCCTGATTCGATTCAGTTTGCAATGATCACACTTTCTTTCAACATTTCTATATTCTTCAGGGATTCTATAACCAGGAACGGACTTGAGAAGATTTCCACCTTCAGTATGTTCCAAAGTGCCTAGGAAGGTCCATCCTTCAAATTTAGGGGCAGCACCTTTTACGGTGATTACAACCATGGGGATGTAGATTTCTTTCAGAAGCATGATACCTGTAGAAGGATCTTCAGTCAGTTTTCTATGGTATTCTTCTACCACTTCATAACTGGCTTCAGGAACACCAAGTTTTTTAGCCCTACGGTTTAGCTTCTTAAATTGGTACTCAATATCCCCAAGTGCTGATTTTCTTACATGAAATCTTTTGTCTTCCATATTGTCTCCTTATCTATTTGAACCAATTATATCATGGGTCTTTGTATTTGTAAACCCTCTTTGAAAATATTTTGTTTTCGGAGTAGCTACATTGCCTTGGAGCACTATGGAGATTAGGACAACTGACAAAATCCATCGAATCGGTGACCTCCCTGTGCTTTTTGCACTCAGCCTGTGATTCGTGGTTTGTTTTTTATCTTTTTTCCTAATATCCATATTTTTTATCCTTTCAATTATATAATAACATAAAATGGTATATTTGTAAACCTGGATTGGAAATATTCTGACATTGTGCAATTTTTTACAAGATTGAAATCATTGATTTTTTCGAATTTTTGAAAATTTTTTGCAAGTTTCGAAATTTTAGAAATTTACAATCTTTTATCCTTTATATATAATAGCAAATACGAGAATAAAAAAATTTCTAGACTAGGTTTACAAATCCGATAGACTATGGTATAAAGGAAGTACGATGGAAAAAAAGAGAGTAGACATAAAGAAGATTTTGGCAGATCCGGTCCAGAGGAAAAAGCTTCTGGATAGGGCAGTGAAGTTCATTATTGAAATAGGAAAGCTATAAGGAGAATCCATGGAACTCAAACATTCAACTAAAGGTATTCCTTATATAGAGTTCAGTGAAGATACCAGATTGGTTTTTGTTAGGCTTACTCCCAATGACAAAGGCTTCAAGTGGTTTACCATTAATACCTACCAGAAATCTTATATCGGCAAGGCCAGGAAAGAGATAGATGAGAAATTTGATGTGGTGGTTGATATTGGATTGAATACTCCCAAGGGGTTTTCTTCTGAACATCTCACCAAGAAAAAACTGGCTTTCCTCAGAAAAGTTTTTAAGAACCATCAGAATGGTAATGGAAATATTCCTGTAACTGCTATTCCTGAGATAGCTGAAGAGATCTTCAATTACAAAGAGAGGAAAACTAGATCCGATGCTGGTAAGCCTAAAAAGAGAGTAAGGAAAAGTGTGATGGTTGTTAAGGCTGATGAAAATGGTGATATCAAAGTTTCCAAAGCAGATAAGAATGGTGATGTTAAGCCTAAGAAAAAAGCTAAATCAAAACAGTTGAAAAAACCAGTTTCAACCAAAACAGTTGAAATGGGCAAAGTCTGTAAGTCTTGTACTAAAGAATTGTTTACTGTTCCTTCTTGTAACTCTATGATGCTTGTTGGTCATGGGCAAAGATGGAAACCCATTGTTCATAAGGGAAAGGAAGTCTGCAAGTCTTGTGGTGTGATGCCTGGAGGTAGACACCATCTTTATTGTCCAGAAGAAGTTTGTCCAAGATGTAGAAAGAAAATGATGAAGTGTGGATGCTTTAAATAGGAGGATAAAGAGATGTCAGAGAAAAGAGAAAAGAAAACTTTTTTGCATTGGATAGGTAATGCCCACTATTCTGTTTCATCCTTTATAAAGGAAGCAAAGAAGATTGGAGTGTCCAGAAGAGTTCCCCAAAAGATTCTTCGTGGCATGGAGTGGGGAGATAGGATCTATCTAGTTAGTCGTGTTCCTGGTCTTAAGTCTCCGGTTGTTTTTGGTTACTTTGAAGTTGATCGGCTTGTAGGTATTAAGATTGATGAGATGCCAGAAGACCTTCAGGAGAAATGTCAGAATATTGAAGATCCATCTTCAGATTTTATGTTCTGTGAAGAAAGAGGTTGTGGTTTTGTCGTGATTGGTGGGTATTACGTTACAAGTCTTGGTGTTGAGGAACTTGCAGATTATGCAGGGGAAGATACTCAGGTTAAAGGTGGATTAAAGATATTTAAGAAACCTTGGCCAACACTGTTTAAGATGCCCCCATTTCGTGGCTTCAGAGAGTTTGATGCAGAGTCTTTCCATGCTGATCTAGACAAGGGTGAAAAAAAGTTAAAAAAATATTATTACAAATAAGAAAAAGAGTGATAGAATATGAGAAAAGATAAACTGATAGCATTGGGTGTGGCTCTGCTAGTTGCCGTTATTCCCTTGATTTTAGGGGGATTGATAGCTCTTGCTGGACGGTATAATAAAGTAGAGTCTTTAATGAAAAGGTCTAAACAATATTTAGAAAGGAGAAACCTGTGGATAAAATGAAATCTACAAATGTGTTCCTTCTAGATACCTCTGAATTGGATCTAAATGCAAAAGGTAGACCAAGAGGTTTGAAGGGACAAGAGTTTACTGATCTTCCATCTTTTGGTGAAGTGGAAGCTTGGTTCTTGTTTGAGTGTCCTGTATCCATTGAGTATCAGGGTCTCGATGCAGTCAAAGAAGCTGCATGTGATTCCTTTAATCTTCCAATGGATGTAATGGAACCTCTAGTCTATCTTGTGGTGCATAAACTTCAAACTAATCCAGATCTAAAAAATCCAATGTTCAGATCACTTGTTGGTGTGAAAGGAGATAAGTAGAATGGCATTTGATAATTCGAAAGATCACGTTCTGTGGGAAGAATCTGTAGAAGGAGACAAGAACACTGAGATAGTTGTTGCTATTAGACAGTATGAGGGCAGTGCTCCGAAAGTTCAGTTTTCCAGAAGATACTTTACCAAAGGTGGAGAGGGAAGATTTAAAAAGTTAGGTAGATTATCAAAGGAAGAACTTGAAAGATTAATAGAATTTCTTCCATCTGCATTAGAACAATTATAGAAGTGTTGTGGACACTGGAGTTTTGCTAAATAGATATAGCAGCACTTCAAAAGGAGGTCCACATGACTTATATATGCATTAGGTGTGAAGCACTGTGGGTTGTGGGTGAACCATCAGCAGAGTTTTCTGGTGGGCTATGTGATGAATGCATTACTAGTTATGTACGTGGTAAGCAAGAGAAAGAAGGATATGATCCATGCTTCAGACGTGCAGTAGAAGTTTGTAGTAGGGAATGTAAATACCATGAACTTTGCTGTAAACCTCTTGGAGAGGGCTATGAAAGTCAAAAAGATTACTTCAAAAATAATTCATGTCAACTTTGATACTCAAGAAGAATTAGCTAGAACATTTTGCCGATTCCAGGAGCACTATGAATCTCCAGAGTTTGGTGGTAAGATATTTACTCTTGGCCAATATAGAGAATGGTACTCTGAGAGATATGGTGGATGGACTTACTATACTGACTGGAATGGCTTTAATATACCTGATATAGTTTTTGAGCCTTTTAAAAAGGGACTGTTTGATCCACTAACTGAGGAAGAACAGAAACTTCTAGATCTCTTCAAACATCGAACTGGCAAGTTCTATGTTATAGGAACACATACCTCTAAACAAGATGAAGCAATAGACCATGAAATTTGCCATGCTCTATATTATCTTGATGAAGAATATAGGGTAGCTGTTAGTAATATAATTGAAATCAATCCTAGTAATGCTCTTAATAAATTAGAAGAGTGGTTAATTAAAAGGGGTTATGCAGGGAGTTTTCTGTCTGATGAAGTTCAAGCTTACTTGTCTTGTAATATAGATTATATTCACGTTAAAATAGGTTTGGAGATTCCTGAAGAAGCTGAAGACCTGAAGAAACTGAAAGAGTTATATTTTGAAAAATACAATATATGAAAACAGAAGTCGAATACATGTGAGACCTGTTCCTATTGATAATGTTGGGGATTTGAAAAGATATCTTCAACCATTTATGGATGAATGTAGTATTATTTCCGGTGATGTTTTAGGATGTGGACTTGAGATTCAATATGGTATTGATGCTGAAGGTGAGGGCTTTCTTATGATAAGCCGAACTCCTAAAGTACCAATAAAGAGAGTTGATCTTCTTGAAGATGGGGGGGATATGCCGTGAGAGTGGAGATAGTAGGGTATGATACAGTAAACAGGATTAAGTCAATTAAAACCTTTAGGAATGTTGCAGGGCAGAGTTTGACATTACCTGAAGTCATGAAAATTCTGGATAATGTAAGACAGGGTGAGTCAATCAAGACTGATCTCACAGAAGAGCAAATTAAGATTCTTCTGGAAAATGGCTTTGAGTTAGTAAGTCCTACCAAAAAGGAAATCAAGGAATTGATGAATCAATTGATTCAAAAGTTTCTTGCTTTAGAAGATACAGTAAGAGCTAAAAGATTAATTGCAATGTGGATCGAATTAGCTAAGGAGGAAGATAATGTATAAATGCCTGTCATGTGGTGTTGATATACATGATATCTCTAATGATGTAGAAACGTCAATTATAAAACTTATTTATGCTGATATTGTTTCTAGAGTTGATATAATCTGGGAGCATGAGGGGGTATGTAATGACTGTAAGATATATATATTAAGACAAACAGCAGACAATTTAGAAATAGGTAATTATGTTTTAGATAAAGATGATCCTGATTTTACAATTCAATAAGGAGTGAAGATGGACTTGCTCTCCCCAACAGGTATATTCGACTTAAGTTGTTTAAGCTGTAAAAGAACCTTTAAGGTGTTTGCAACCTTTGAGTTGGAAGGTGCTGCAACATATTGTCATTGTCCTGACTGTGTGAAGTTGATAAAGCTTTGGGGAAAGGATGATTATTTTATTTCTAATGAGGAAGAAGCATTTTTATAAATATTAATGATAAACATAAAAGGAGAGCATTTAATTCAGCTTGTTTTTGGTGTTGAGGTTCTATTAGAGAGCAAACATATAGGTTTGATTTTTTTCTGTCTTTCAGTTGCTTTCTATTTATATCTAGAAGGAGGTCTAATAAGGAAGTGAGTTTTATTTGCAAGTCTTGTGGTGATTTAATAGCTGAAGATGCATTTTTCCAGTCTGTTTTCATTCCTGCTGCTGGTGGTAGGGTTTGTATTGAATGTCATGAGAACATTCAACATATAATCCAGGAGTTAAATGAAACAGGTAGGTTTACATTGGTTGATGAAGATGGTAATATTATGGGAATAGTATTAGCCATTATAAATAGATGAACTGTGAAAGGAGGGTAGATGTGAAATGAATAAGATAACTCTTGTGGAATATGTTTCTGAGAAAACAGGTGTTACAAAGAAAGATATTCATACTGTCATTAATACAACTCTTGAGGGCATAAAGCATGGTCTTGTCCATGAGGGTAGAGTTACCCTTAGTGGTCTTGGTACGTTTATTCTTTCAAGAAGAGAACCAAGAAAGGCACGTAACCCAAAGACAGGTGAAAAGATCTTTGTGAATGAGAAAGTCGTTCCTAAGTTTGTGGCATCTGGTCAGCTTAAAGAAGCTGTTGCAGAAAAGTATTCAGAATAAAATAAAGGTCAGGTAAATTGTGATATGAAACTATCCGATATGTGGTGGTATAAGTATAACCCTGTCAATTTCGATGCCCTTATTTTAAATGAGGACATCAAACCCACCCTACTGAAGGCACTTGATGAAGTACCTAATTTAATGTTATTTGGTCCTCCAGGTGTGGGTAAAAGTGCTTTTGCCAAAATTCTTCTTAGTCATACCGGATATGACAATCTCTGGATCAATGCTTCTAAAGACCGTGGCATAGATGTTGTAAGAGAATTGATTGTTCCATTTGGTAGGGCAATGAGTCTACATCCATTGAAGATCATTGTTATCAATGAAGCAGATCAATTAACACCTGATGCCCAGAAGAGTCTTAAGGAAGAAACAGAAGATGTCATTGACATTACCAGATTTATATTCATAACAAATGAGGGTCATAAGATAACCGAACCACTTCATTCTAGATGCTGGATTGTTGAAGTTAATAAACCTCCAGCTAAAGAAGTTTGGGAACGATTGAATATGATCCTTGATAATGAGAAGGTAGAAATAGAAAAGGAACTTCTTAAAGATGTCATTAAAGAATGTTATCCTGATATTCGAAAAATGATTAATTCTTTACAAATGAGTGTAAGTCGTGGTAAGATAAAAAAGGTAGTATATAATATAGGTGAGGAATTGTTGTCTGATATTCTTGCTGGCATTTTAAGAAAAGATGTGGAGAAAGTAAGAAAACTACTTAGAAGCAACACCATTAATTATTCGGAACTGTATAAATATCTCTTTGATAATGTTGGTGAGTTTAAATCTCCTGGCAATGCAGTTTTGGCAATTGGTGAAGCTCATAGATGGGATTCTTTTGTCTCTATTAGAGAAATCAATTTTATGTATATGGTTTTTAAAATGATAAGTGAGGGTACAGTGTGAGGGTTTGGGATGTTAAACCTTATTTGCTTTGTAGACAACATCTTCTTGGAGAGCATAGAGAAATCCATGTCATTTGGACTGTTATAACTAAAGATAGAAAAGGATATTCTCACCATCCAGAAACAAAGAGATGGGTAGACAATTTAGCAGGTCTAAGTGAAAGACATGATGCTATTGTTGATGAAATGAAAAGCAGGGGATATAATCATAATTCTCCATTAGAGTATAATGGAAAACTTACTAAACGTCCTTTTACAGTTTTTGTTGATTCTTATTGTAGACAACTTGAACTATTAAGAAGTAAGAAATGTAATTGTCTGGAGAGATATTATGAACCAAATGCAGGAGGTCCATTGTGCCAGAGTTTAGGGCATTGTATTTGTGAGGGAGAATATGGCACCTAGAGACAGACATGAATTAGATTGTTTGCATTTAATGCAAAAGCCAATGTGGGAAGTTCATGCTTGGTTAGATGAAATGAATCGGGTTTTCCCATTTCAACTTTTCTATGACTATCATCGTTCATTCAGGCATAATTCCTGGGGAGTACAACAGTGCTTTGAGATGTGGGGTTCAGATGGAGAAAAAGCTGCACGTATTCATTTATTAAGAGATTGGTTTCCAGAAGTATTAATTAAGTATATGAATTTGGCTGAAGCATTGAGACAATCTGCTGAAGCTTTGATTCATTTTAATTTAATGAGTGAAGATGAATATAACCATCCTTTACCAGCACAGTTTAAGCATTGGAGAGAATGGATGAATAATGGAATGAGCATGGTTGAATGTGCAAAGAAAGATGGATTATTTGATAGAGGTTTAAGTACATGGCAAATAAAAAGAGCAGGGGAAGTGAAGACCTTTTCTCATATCTAAATATGGTTTTGAATAAGGTGAGACCGGAGAACACACCTGTTAATAAAACAGCTTGTAATCCTTATATGCTCTCTATGTATCTAGCTCATGAAAAAGATTTAATAGATATTGTTCAGGAAATGAATAAGATCCAGTTCTCGTTACCAGAGGGTAGGGAGCAAATTGTTTTTGAATATTACTTTAATAAGATTCCATTTGGCAGACGTTTTATTAAATGGACAAAGAAAGCTAAAGCTGATAAAAAGAGAGAAGAGCAACTTAATGAGATAATGTATGAGCTAGATGTTTCTGAGATAGAAGCAGATAAGATTTTAAAGGTGATGGAGAAATGCCGTATCTGAAGTGTAAGAGGTGTCACCATGAATGGGAAGGATCTAAAAATTCTAAATGTGATTGGTGTGGTGCAGGGGGGAGGATCTTAGAAGATAAAACTCCCTTAGAAAAAATGGTGGAGGATTTTTATGAAGCTAAATGTAGTAGAGTTTCAAAATGTATTGAGAAAGTCAACCTTTAATTTCTCAATAGAAGCAACTAACCTTAATATCACAAAGGATAGAATCAAATCCAGCATGATTAATAAATACAATACTGGAATTACTATTATTGATATTGAGAATAAAGCAATAACAGAAATGGAAGATGATGAAATTGTTTTAAACTTTTTAGATCCAGATCAGAATCTAATGCCATTTCTCAATCTAATTGATGTACCGGAAGTTAAACTTAAAGTATTTGAAGACAAAATTGCCATATTTGTTGGTAGATCAAAACAGACAATTCACTTCTGCACACCACAAAAGAAAAGAATGTTTCACTCAGAAGCTACACTAAGAAGTTCAGAGTACTTTGCTAATATGAATTTGTCTGATGGTTCTTTTTTCGAAATGTGGGATAAGATTAAAAAAGTTGGAACCAGATTTGGTAAAGTGTATTTCAATGTAGAGAAAGGAAATCTTACGGTTGAGTCTACCGATAAAACCAACAAGTTTTCCAATTCCATAAAGTTCATATTATCTAAGATAGAGGAAATTGAAGATCTATCGTTATGCTTTGAGTTTACAGACATTGCAAACCTGATGAAAATAATAGGCATGGATTTCTCTCTTAACTTTTCTTATTCAAGTGACCATGGGCTAGGTCTGCTCCATGCAAGCAAAGAGGATGGGTCTGAAAACTTTTTTCTCATGTCTAAAAAAGAGTAGTTAACATTTTTATTTTCGTGTGGTATGATGTAACCATCTAGAAAAGAAAATGTTATATTATATTGAATTTTGGTGAAAGGAGAATCATAATGGAACAAGAACAAAGATTTTGGGATCAAAGCACTGGTAGGGAACCTGTTGGTGATGTTTTTGAAAATATCCCAGAAGGAACTACATCTATATATGTAAACGGTGCTTATGTAGATGTAGATCCAGGTGCTCCATTTGTCGAGACAGTTCTTAGAGCAGCAAACAATGCTCACCTTGGCAAGTTCAGAGTATTTCATGCTAATGGTATTCCTGGTTTTGGAATTGGAGAAGAAATTGAATCTGATGATGAAAGAGTACCTGAATATTTTGATGATGGTGTTAAGGTTGAATTGAGACCTTATGATGAAGCTTCAGCTTCTTAAAAGTGACTTCCTTCCGGTGAAGAGCAGACTGACATTTTCTCTCTTCATTTTTTTCCTCCTTTCCTTCGTGCATGGTGGGGGTTAATAGCCCCCACCGTTTTTTAAATTAGGAGTATAGCTGTGAGGTTTAATAGAGGTAGAAAATCAACAGAGATGTCAGTAGACCTTAAAAAACTAGATGTAAGAAAAAAAGCAAAAGAGGATATTGACTATCTTTTTACTCATATTGATTCTATTAATATAGATGATATTAAGAATGAGGAAGTGCATCTTCGTCTAGGTAATAGAATTTATAAACTTGTTTGTTCAGGTGATATTGATGAAACCTACATGGAAAACAAGATAAGGGATGATTTTAAGAATAGATTAACTGAGAAGCTAGAGTCCATCAAGAAAAAGATTAATACAAAGCTTAATCAAATGTCAGAATTTGTTGCTGCAATTAAAGAAGATTATAGAGACAAAGAAAAAGAATTGCAGTCAAAATTAGACAATGTTATAGTAATGCCAGAAGTTACATTCGAACATGCCAAAAAAGGTCTATCAGTTATTAGAGGTAGTGGGCCAAATAAATATTATTGGCTTGTTCAAGGTGTGTATTGGCCAAAATATGTTGACCATGAACCAATAGATCCAGAATTTTCTGTAGGTCTTATTACTCCTGTTATTATATTGGTTGAGACCAATAAAAATAAGATCATAGATGTTTCTGTTAGAAAGCCAATTGGTCTTACTCGTTTCCCACAATATCATACAATAACACATGATCGTGAATGTTGGGGAACTTGGAAGTATGAAAGAGAGTGGAGAACTCCAACTGATATAATCAAGATTGCACAAGAAGCACAAGTTATATTGGAGAACATAAACTCAGGCTCACTTGGCAACAGAACACCAAGTGGTCTTCCAGGAATTGAAACAGTTAAAAGACATGTTAGAAAAAGTGGCAAATTGAAAGATACCAAATTGAACAAAAGAGAAGAGAGAATGGGTGTGTCTCCACAACAGACTCATGTAGATGGTTCTAATTTTTGGAGTACTTAAAATGTCACTCTATCATAGACAGGAAAAGCTGGATCTTAATGTAGATCATTCTGTAACTATTGCAGGTTGTGGTGGTATTGGTGCATGGTTAGCTATTTTTGCAGCAATGTCTGGAATAAAAGAGCTTATCCTTTTTGATCCAGATACACTCGACATCACTAATCTAAATAGGTTACCTTTCCCAGAAAAATGGTTAGGCAAGAATAAAGCAGAATGTACTAAAACCTACATTAAGTCTATCAGACCTGATAGCTATATTAAGTCATTTCCATTTCCATTTCAAGATCTTTTCTATACTAAAACAGATTGGCTTGTGGATGCCACTGATAAATACAAAACACAATTGATGATTCAGGAAACAGCAAAGAAGACCAAATCTAATTATTTCAAAGTTGGTTATGATGGTCTTCATATATCAATCCATAATAAGGTTGCAACATGGGGAGAAGAGCATGATGGATATACCATCGTTCCTAGTTGGGTAGGGTCTCCGGTAATTGTTGCAGCACTTGCAATTGCAAAGATAGTTAGATATCCTGCAAAGGAAATATCTTGTAATTTGCATGATCTTTTTATTTTTAGATAGAAAGGATATAAAATGGCTAAACATTGGGAAGTTCAATTAGATGTAGTTAAAGACTGTAGCAAGGGTCCAAAAAAGCAAGTTGTTTGGTTAGGTCGTTTGGCTAAACTAAAAATAGACCTTTTAATGAAGAGGTTTAAAAATCAAGAGTGGCTTGCTTATTTGTTAGGTGATGAATATAGAGTAGCTGATATTTTTATTCCAATACAAAGAGCAAGTGAGACTTTTGTTGGTAATGTTGAATGTGAAGAGTATAATAAACTTCGTGTAATTGGTGTTATGCACTCTCATCACAAAATGCAAATAGACTTTTCTGGTCATGATCATGACTTCATTAACTCTAATCATAATCTGTCTCTATTGGCCAATATGAATGGCAACAAGTCATATCAGATTACAGGTCAAGCTAGAATCCAGGTTCCATGTGGTGCTTTGTATATAGTACCTGCTGATGTAAAACTTGATCTTGAAGTGGATGGATTTGATAAGAGTGCTTTTATGGAAGAGGTAGATAAGAAAGTCAACCCACCAAGAGAAGAGCCACAACTACCACAACTACAATGTACTCCTACAGTTTGCTATTGTGGTAATTGGGAAAACTGTAAAGGTTGGGGGTTGGTGCCTTTACATGCTAAGACCTTTCCAACTCATTCTTCTGATTGTCCATGTACAGCTTGTGTTCGTGATAGAAGGGAGTATAGAGAAAAGTGCAATAGACAAAAGGAAAAGATATGGACAACTGAGCCTGAAAAAACTGAGCCTGAAAAAACTGATTACTCCTACACCACTGAAGGTGCATGGGTTTGTGAGGAATGTAGTAAGCTTAATTATGAGAGTGAAGGTGAAAGGCTAGAAGAGTGTGTATGGTGTAACTCTCCTAGAGAAGATGAAGAAAAAGATGATGCAGAAGAAGAAAAAGAAATTATTGCAATAGAAGATTTAATTGATGGTATTAAAGAGGATTTAGAAGAATTTAATAGTCTTGCTGCTATTGATCCAGAAAATAAAATAAAGTTTCAAAGTAGAAAGTATCTGGATATAGAAGAAGATCTGGCCAATGAGCAGATCCTAGATAGGGCAATTCAGAAAGTTTCAAAATATCTGTTTCTCATTAAGAGACTTGATGAAGGAGGATATAAACAGGATCTAGATCATTTTGTTAGTATACTTTCAGTTGACTATGCAGAGAAGGAAGAAAGTCTTCGTGATGAAATTGCAAGTATAATATTAGAATTGGAAGATCAACTTGAGGAAAAAAATTTGAAAGAATAGTAAATAAATAGTTAACAATTGATTTTATCTATGTTATACTTGTAAATACTTTTGATAATATAGTTCTTTGAAAAGTTAGCAGTGATGCCGTAGGTAAGAGATACTTCGACATTAAAGTGACGAATCCAACTACTTGGCATCAGAGCAATTGCCCTTAGACCTTTGCAATGCATCGGCTAAGAGGTAGAGCTACTATGCTTATGACTCTCCTGGTGTGGAGAGACTAATAAATACACCACTACTCCCTAAAGTAGTCCAGGGGATGAAACAGGGGGGATAGCTCTTGTCGAACATAGCTCACTGCTTCTTTTTATCTAAGGTGTATTCCTTGCCGTAAATTAATTGCAGGAGGTGTCTTATGGAAAATCAAAGAATTACTACCAACTATGAGGGTGATCTTGCCTTCAGCCTTACTCCAGAACTAGAGTTCTATTCTAAGGTATGTACAACCTCTTTGGTTCGTACTTTCTATGTACCAAGTACCAATGATCAGTTAAACTCTCTTAAGTCACTCATTCGTAAGCTTGATCCTGAGTTTGTGGCTAAGGTAGCAGTATATGCAAGGGAGAAGATGTATCTTCGTACAATCCCAATGGTGCTAACTGTTGAATTGGCAAAGGTTTATAGTAAGTTGAAGAAAGAGAAAAGGGTCTCCCATAGAGATGATCTTATTCGTAGGCTTGCAGGTCGTGTGATCCAGAGAGCAGATGAGATTACCGAAATGCTTGCATACTATGCAAGGGCAAATAAGGCTAATTGGGAAGTTCTTGAAGAATCTGGCCTTACCAAAAAATTGGGTAGACTTTCCAAACAGCTTCAATATGGTATAGCAGATGCTTTTGAAAAGTTCGATGAGTATCAGTTTGCAAAGTACAACAGAACTGATAAGGAGTTTACTTTTACTGATGCATTGTTTGTTGTGCATCCTCAAAGAACTTCTCAGGAGAGAAAAGAGCTTTATCAAAAAATAATTGATGGTACTCTTGAAACTCCTTACACTTGGGAAACAGTAATCTCTGAAGCAGGGAAATCTGGTAAACCAATGAAGGAAGCATGGGAAGAATTGATAGATTCTAAGAGAATGGGTTACATGGCAACTCTTAGAAACCTTCGTAACATGCTAAAGCATGAAGTGTCTACTGCACATATCGAAAAGGTATGCAACTATCTTAGAAATCCAGTTGCAGTAAAGAGGTCTAAACAATTACCTTTTAGATATCTAGCAGCATATAGAATGCTCACTGGTAAGCCAGAGAGAAGATATGGATGGGGCAGATCTTATGATCCAGGTCCAGTTAGAACTTATGAGAATGACCATACAAGAATGATTGTTGAAGCCCTTGAAGATGCAGTACTAGCTTCAGTTGAGAACATTCCAGTATATGCACATGAGACCGTTCTTCTTGCAACAGACGTATCTAGCTCTATGCAAAGTCCATTGAAGATCATCGGTGAGTCTGAACAAGAAAGAAAGAGAAGACTTAAGAATCCAGAAGGTTCTATTATAGAGCAATATGATATCGGTGCTGTTCTTGCTATGATGCTTGCAAGTAAGTGTGAGAAGGCAGTTGTGGGTATGTTTGGTGACCACTGGAAACCAGTTAACTTCCCAACTCGTAATATCCTTGCAAATGCAAATGAAATTCATAAGAGAGAAGGTGAAGTTGGTTACTCTACTAATGGCTATAAAGTCCTTGAGTGGGCAATCAGAAATCAAGACAAGGTAAAGTTCGATAGAATCTTTATCTTTACAGATGGTCAACTTTGGGACTCCACTGGTAGATATCAAGGCCAAGGCAGATATCATAGATTGTGGAAGCAATATAAGCAAATTCATCCAGAAGCAAAGATGGGTATCTTCAATCTAAATCCAGCAGGTGGAACTTCTGTTCCAGTAGATGTTGCTGCTGGTGATGCATATCTAATCTCTGGATGGTCTGACAAAATCTTTGATGTCTTGAAGAGCCTTGAAGAAGGTCATGAAGCATTGAAGTTGATCAAAGAAGTAGAGTTGTAATCAGGAGAGACAGACTTTCGTGGATTGATTTTTCTCTCTTGATTCATATAGCCCCCTAGCAGGTTTGTATCCCTAGCTAGGGGGTTTTTTATTTTCCCTCCTATTAATAATATAATTCCCTATAAAAATTTATAAATATTAATGACAATAAGGGGAGAGGTTTGTCTATGGCAAAAGTAGGTAAAAAGGCAAAGGGTCAAGGTAGACGTAAACAAGGAAAGAAGAAAAGAAAGGCAATGAGAAAGAAGAGCAGATGAAGTTCCTAAGATATCTAACGGAAGCTACAGTATTAAAGACTCTTAAAGGCTCTAGAATAGCAAGGTCTAAATATGGTGTTGGTAAGGATATTGGAGGATCATTATATCTACATAAGAACTATGTTAATGTCATACCGAAAGACCAATTTGAAAGAGCAGAAGCAGTATTGTTTGATCAATATCCTGGTTTTGATTATAACACTGTAAGATGGGATTATAAAAAGGGATCTATTGCATTCTATAATTCACCTGATTTTGACAGATCACATGAACCAATTGCTGGTGAATATATAGTAGTTTCACCAAAAGGTGAAACAGTTCGAAAGAATGAAAAAAGAATCTGGCACCATAAATGGCAGTGGGTTAAAGATGATTATAGGGGATTTGATGTTAATAAAGCCATAGAGAGATCTAGAGAGTGGTTGTCAGTTCCAGATATAGATTTTTCCAGAATAGGGAATGCTCCATTCTGGGATGATTTTTTAAGAAAGAATAATTTAAGAGGTAGAATGGAGGTATAATATGTTAAGAGATCTAGAAGCAAAAATTCCTGGTGCTCCGAATTTTGAATATTGGGAGTTTATAAAATCTGACACAGCAATGAGACTAGGAATCGTAAATGAACCAAATGAAGCACAATGGCAGAACATAGAAAAGCTTGCAGTTAATATTCTTCAACCTGTCAGAGATCGTTTCGGAAGAATAAATTTAACTTCTGGTTTCCGTTGTCCTGAATTATGCATTGCAGTTGGTAGTTATAAAATTATAGATGGTAAGAAAGTTGTAACATCTAATCATCAAAGGGGTGAAGCTGGAGACATAGAACCTGATAATACACGTATTCCATTACTAGATATTTTGAATTTCATCTATAGTGAATGTGATTTTAGAGAATTGATTGCAGAGCATTTTCCTGGTGGATGGGTTCATGCAGCATACAGAGAAGGTGGTAATGATAGGATTCTTAAGTTAAAGGATGCTAATCATAATTTTGAAAGAGTAACGATTGAATATATTAATTCAATATATAAGAACAGACCAAATTAAGAGAGGTAAAAATGGCAGTAGGAAGAGGGGATATAGAAGCACAGCAAGATAATTTTGTAGAACCATGTGGTGCTGATTTTGCTTTTCGTACATGGAGAAATTATCCAACAAGTGAAGCAACACAAAGAATAAAATCTAGGAGATCTAGATTTGAATGTGAAACTTTACCAGGAAGATTTTTGTGTGAATATACTTATTTTAGAGATGATTTTAATGATGGTGTTATTGGTCCAGAGTGGGATGCAACTGCCAATGTTTCAGAACATGATGGTATAGTTGAATTTTTTGAAGCTACAGATTGTGAGATGCATTTAACTGGTGAACCAAAGTTAGGCTCTAATACTAATATTGAGTTTCTTTTGAAAATACTAGCAGTGCCAACATTTCCACAATGTACAATATGTTTAACACAGCTTGCAAATTTTCAAGCCAGTTCTGGAATTTATTATGATAATTCTGGTAATGTTACATTATGGTATAGACATCCAACTTTAGGTGGACCTTATTGTTGGAATGGCACTACATGGAATTTTGGATGGGCAACTATAGCTGGATGGACTTTTACAATTGATGAATGGTATAAATTACAGGTTTTGTCTGAGAATGATAAATGGAGATATGTTATTACAGACTCATCTAATGTTGTTAAACTTCAAACAGATCCAGTATTATGGACTGATATTGATGATTATCCAAATCTTTATTGGGTATTAGGATATGATGGACCAGGACCATCCCCAGATATGTTGATTGAATATTTTGAGATTTGTTATGATACACCATAGAAGAAACAGTTTCAAAGAATGTTTTACGGAAAAAATTCGACCTTTTAAAATTCCTAAAACATTTATTCCGAATAAGGTAAAAGGTAAGGAGGAAAATGTCATGTCACAAAAACAATGGTGGATTCGTGCATACCAGAAAATGTTTGAGAACCTTATCTCCATAAAGGTATGGGTTCTTGCTGGTAATGCTATTATTTCAGCATGGATAATATGGAAGTTTCAAACACCAGAGACTATTTCAAGTTTGTTCAGTGATTGGTGTGCATTCAATGGTGGTGTTGTTACTGCTATTATAGGAATGAGAGAAGCTTTCAAAGTTGCTATTATTAGGAATGGTAATGGCAATGGTGAAGAAAGAAAAGAAAAGAAAAAGGTTATGGTATAAAGGAGTGATATTATGGCAGCAAGCAATATTTTATTGGCAATAGGTGCTGGTGGTGTAATTGCTGTTATCGGATTCTTTATTTCTTCTGGCAAAGGAAGTGATATCCTAAAGGGCATCACTAACCTTTTCAGTAAGAAGCAGCAAGAGAAGATAGATGCAATTGAGGATCATCAGAAGACAGTTGAGGTTAACATAAAAGAAAAAGAAAAACTGGCAGTGGAGTCAAAGAAAAAAATAGTTGAGATCCAGAAAAAGGCTACTAAAGAGATTGAGGATATTGTAAAGGAAGATAACTTAGCAAGATTAGATCAGGAGATAAATGAAGAATGGGAAGATTTGTAAGAAAAATAGGTGTGTTTTTCTTAGTAGCTTTGTTCTTCTTGTCAAGTTGTGCTCCTGCTAAGTTTACTCCAGTAGAGCCTTTTAATCCAGAGTTTGATAAGACTCCATCCTATTCTTTGGATCTTGATTCAATTACTAAGCCAGAAAAGATTCAACCAGTTTATGTTAACGATGAGTTCAAGGAAGTTCCACCGGACCAAGCAAAGTTTGTTCTGCTTGTTCCGAAAGAGTATGCAAAAGTAGCTGCATTATTAAAGTTAGCAAAGGCATATAAAGAGATAGCAAAGGAACAAGAAGTATTGGTTAATATACATATTGATACAATTAATGCTCTTAAGGAATATATTAAATTGGAGCAATATAAAACAAAAGCATATCTTGAAATGTATGCTAACTCTGAAAATGCCTATAGACAGGAAGCATATTATCATAGACTAGATAATGCACTTAATAAAGCTACCTTTGCTACAATAGCAATTGGAGTTATTATAGCACTTATAGCATTATAATCAAGTGTTAAAATTTTTAATTGTGAGGTGATCTAATGGGGGTATTACGAAAAATGGCTAGTTTTTTAAAAGATAAAGAAGGAAAGTATAGTGTTTTAAAAATAGTTGTAACTGCTATTATAACAGCAGTTATAGGTACTCTAGTTAGCTTTTCTGTTAGTACTGCATATGGTAGATATGCATGGATGAGAGACCAGTGCTATAAGGTTGCTACCCAGGAGAAAGCAATTATTCAGACAGGTGAGAACTTAAATAAGCAAGTTGGTATTTTACATCAAAGAGTTACTACTGAAACAGATAAAAGAGAACATGCCGATGAGAGAATGATGGATCTGCTTATTAAGGTTCTAGAGCAGCAACAAAGGCAAGTTGAGATTCAACAGAAAGGTCTTGAGAAACAGGAACAATATATTATGGAGCAAAGGACAAGATGAAACTATTAGATAAGATAGACAACCTACTTCTTGAAGATAGTATTGTTGATGATTCAGAACAAATATTACTAGGAAGTAATACATGGCTTTTTGTAGTACATCCTCTATATGAAGATATTATTTACCCTATTAATACATTTTTGTCAGAAGATGAAAAGAACCATTTTCAACTATTGATGGAAATAACTAGAGAGGAAAAGCAAAGAAGGAAAGCACTTTTTAAGGCAGCAAAGCAGAAAGAGCCAGATAGTGAACGTGATAAAGCAGTGGAGAAAGCCTTTAATGATATTACAAAGAAATCTAGACAGGCTTTTCATGAACTAGATGAATTGGGTAAAAGATCTTTTATAGCAAAATATATTCTGCATGGTTTAGAAAAAACTAGTAAAGATGTTCCATGGGGAAGAGCAGATAGAACTACAAAAGAAATGTATTCAGATGCACTCCAAGGATATAAAGAGAAGCAAAGATTCGTTAATGATGTAATTGGTATGTACAAAGCCTGGATTGCTCAGAATAAGGAGGGGCATAAAAGATTAACACAAGAGATGAGCAAATTTAAGAGCCTTGTTGATCTTGAAGCCAGTATCGGTAGGAGCACTGATAGTTTTGTTACCAAGCTCTTTGAATATACTAAAGATAGGTTTGGGAAGGGATGGTTCCCAGAAGAAGCTTATTTAGAATTTCTTTTTAAAATAAGAACCAAGCAATATAATTCTCTTGCTGAACTGCAAAGTTGTATAAAACAATGGAATGCAATTCAAGGGAATACTAAAACAACTTGGTCTGTAGATATATCAACTGTTTGTCCAAAAAGAAAACAATTACTTGATATGATGAAGGATTGGTCACAGGCTCAAGATGATCTTGCAAAGGCTATAGAAGCTGGAGCAGACAAGGGTATGCTTAGAAAGCTGGAGCAACGTGAAAGACAAATGAGAGTCAATGAAGGCAACAATCCTACATGCATTTATTGTTATGTGGAAAGTGCAAGAGCAATTGCAGAGAAGAATCCTAAGTTCTTTTTGGCCAAAGCAGAGAAAGAAGGTTTGAGATATCAAGATACCTTTAAAAACTGGATTCAAAAAGAGAAAGGTGAGTGGGTTAGAGATAGAGAAGGTAATGTAGTTCTTAATAAAGTTGGTAAAAAGAATGTGGAGCTATTCAATAGAATGGGAGGATTGAGATTTTTTAGTTCTGGTGATTATATTGAAGATCAAGCCACTGATAAAGAAATAGATCGTATCATTGTAGATGCTGAGGAAGTTGGTCTCCAATTAAAAGCAATAACTAAATCAGAAAAATTTGTAAAGAAATTTGGTGGTAGAACATTTGGTAAAGGACCACTCAGAGGAAGACCTATTTTTAATATCAATATGTCTGTTGATGAGCAGAGGGGATTTCCTCTTCAAATAGCAAAGTATTATAAGAAACTTTATCCAGGCAATGTCAATATACGTGTTGTTGCTTTTAATCCCAAACAGGCAGCAGCATATTCTAAAGATCCAGATGTTGATGTTATTACTCTTCTGCATTTTGGTGCTAGAGGAAGAATGCAAAATCCAGATCTATATGTTAACATGAGTCCAGGAAGCAAAGGGTGGAAACTGGCTATTGATGCTATGAAAGAGGATATTCCAGAAGCAGATGTCAATAAGATCCTGTCTAAACTATGCTGTGCCACATCTAAGTGTGAGTCATGTCCTAATGCTTGTGGTTTCAATCCAAGAAGAGTTGCCGATTATACCCAATTAGCTAAAGGTGGAAAGAAAGTACTAAAGACAATAGTATGAGATTTCTAAAATATCTAACAGAGAAATGGGCAGGTTCATTTAAACCTCCAGCAAGAGCAGGAGGTATAGCTGAAGTGTTTGTAAATCCAACAAGAGCCGAATATAAAGATGCCCTTGAAGCCAGCAAAGGAAAAGCTATGATGCATCCTCCATCTGTCAGAGCATTTTATGATCCTAGTTCTGATAAAATATGGATTTGGAGGGGAGATATTCTTCATGATTCAGTTCTAAGATCAAGATCTGAAATACCAAGTAAAAGTCTAAAGTTTATTCTAGAGCCTATAACAAAAAGGCTTTTTCTTTATGGGGATGTTAATTTGTCTAGACTTGCTGGTGAGAAGGGAATGAAGGCAATAGAAGAAGTTGAAAACAAGGCAAGAAAGAAAATTAAAACATTTGCTCCAGAATCTAGTAGCTGGAAATTGGTGTCAATGTAATGAGATTTTTAAAATATTTAATAGAGAAATGGGAATCATCTTTTAAAGATCCTGAAGCAGGTATAACAGAGATCTTTGCAAATCCAACAAGGGCTGAGTTCAAAGATATTCTCTCAGCTAGTAGGAGTAGTGCTTTAAGATATTGGAGAGAGATTCCAGTCTCAGCTAGAGGTTACTACGACAAAGCTAAAAATATCATGTGGATGTGGAGGGGAGATGTTCTTCATAATATAGTAAGAAGAAAACTTCCTGCTGCCAGTGAGTTTGATCTTATACGAATTGAGGTAGATACTTCTAATAGAGAGATGTATATATATGAACCAATCAAGGATAAGAATGAACCTGAAGATCTTACTAATGTAAAAATGGTGGTGAAAAAGATTAGAAGTTTTGCACCACAAACCAAAGGATATAGGATTAAATTTTTTCGTGGATTCAGCCAATATGATTTTACCAGGACAGATTTGAAATTATGAAATTCCAAAAATATCTAACAGAAAAATATTGGGGAAGGGTTGAATCTAGATGGACAGGCATGAATCTAGAGATTTTTGAGAACCCATCTAAGAAGGAATTTTTAGATGCTGCTGCTATTGGTATAGTCGAGAAGTATGTTAGGTTTATTGCAGATCCAAAAAGAAAAAAGGTTTATGTATGGAGTGCCAATGCTATTCATGCTGATATGGTTCCAGAGATTTATAATAAATCATATGCCAATGTAATTTTTAAAGTGCTCCCTGGAACTGCTAAACAGCAGGGGGGAAGATGGGTTATAATAGCCACTGATGAAGTTGAAGTTACTCCTGATAGATATAATTGGATCATGCAACATGATTGGTCATGGGCAGACAGATATATTGAAGTTACTCCATGGATAAAAAAACTTCGTATAGGTAAAGCATATGAAAGTAAGCTGGAAAAGTACTTGACAGAAAAGTGGGTTCATAGTACAAATATAAGACCTTTTGGAAAGACATTATTTGTTGAAATTTTCCAGAATCCCTCAAAAGCTGAGTATAGAGATGCTGCTAAGGCAAGTAAGACTGGTATTATTCCTGCCTTGAGAGGAAGACTGGCAACAGGCTTTATTACACCCCAAGGGGATGTTTGGTTATGGAGAGGGGATGTTTGGCATTATGATCTTCCTCAAGATGCTCTCAATAAAATAGGAAGTGGTACAAAAGGTTTTCATTTTGGATTTAGTGAGAATGAAGTTTCCCTATATAGCAGTGAATTTAAACAAATAACAAAAAAGCTTGCATTAAAATTAGTAGATAGATTGGCCAAGATAGAACCTAAGCTAAAAACTGCACAAATATTAATAGATGATATGTATCTAGATCAAATAGAAGAAGATGCTAAATGGTATTTGAAAACTACAGTGAAGGTACGTCAGTTGGAAGGTGATAAGTTCAATGTTTTTACAACTAGAAGTGGTAACCAGGAGAGAAAAGGATTTTGGAGTAGATCTAAAAAATTAAATCAAACTAAACAACAAGTAGATAAATGGATTGAAAAAGTTAAAAAAGATTCTGAGACAGTAGAAGTTATAAATGAAAAAGACTTATTGAAAGAAAATAGAAATATTCCTGGTCATTTGGGAACAGGACCGGATGTATGGGATATATTATTGGAGCCACAGGATGCACCACCTGAAACAGATTCCAGGGGTAATTACATATTATATCATGGAACAATTCTCAGCACTGCCAAAGAAATTATAAAGACAAAATTAGTGAAACTATCTAAGGGATGGGGAACAGGTGTAACAACAACACCATGGGAAGCAAAAAGTTATGCAGGAATGAAGAGAATAGATGTTGGTGGACTTAAGACAGGAGAGAAAGCAGCAGTGCTTCAAATGGTGATAGATAAAGATTGGTTCCATAAACAAGTTGTTCAAAGAGAAATCGGTGGACATGGTAAAAACGAATTTCTAATAAGAGGGGATATTGTACCACAGGCTATTAAGAAGATAAAGATCTGGAGAACTTTTCCATGAAATTTAATCAATATTTAATTGAGACAGCATTAAAGAAACCTATTGCTTATCATGGATCTTATAGTAAGGATATTAAAAAGTTTTCTACAAGGAGAAGGAAATCAGAAACAGGAGTCAGATTACTTGGTGCATATTTTACAGATTCAGAAGAAATGGCAAGATCCTTTGGTGATCATGTTTATAAAATTCAACTTACCTTTAGCAAACTTATTGATATGACAAAATGGGGTCCAGGCAGTGCAGATGATAATTTTATTAAAGCCTTACCAGCACTAAAACCCAAAGAGCTAGAAGATTATTTAAGATTTGAGTATCGTGGTAAGAACTCACCATACAATGTTATAGAGACAATAGATGGTAAATATGATATACTTAAAAGATGGAAAAAAATGGGTTATGATGGTATAGCATATTGGGAAGATCACTTTAGTAAGAAGGGAATAACATATATACCGTTTTACCAGACTCAGATTAAGATATTGGAAATGATATGAGACTAACAACTTTTCTTATAAATGAAGCAGCAGAAGCATTGAGAGATTGGAATAAGTACGTCAAGAGGAATAGAATGCTTGCCAGTGCCGTTATAGTACTTAAGAAGATAGCATCTAGGGGCTATAAAGCTTTTATAGTTGGTGGTGCAGTACGTGATATTGTACTTGGCAATCAGCCGAAAGATGTAGACATTGCAACTAACATGCCGATGGATGAACTAGCAAAAATATGGAAAGTTGCCGATATTGGTAAGTCAAAAGACTTTGGAATTGTCATAATTAAAGAAGGTGGTACTGTATTTGAAGTTGCACAGTTTAGACAAGATGGGAAATATATAGATGGTAGAAGACCTGAATCAATTCAGATTGCAGGTTCCTTTAAAGAAGATGTATCAAGAAGAGACTTTACCATTAATGCAATGGGCATTGATGTTGATGGCAATATTATAGACTATTTTGATGGAAGGAAAGATATTAAAGATAAGGTTCTGAGAACTGTTGGAGATCCTATGAAAAGGTTCTCAGAGGACAAGTTACGAATCATGAGAGCAGCACGTTTCTCTGCTCAACATGGTCTTGATATAGAACCTGCTACACAAAAAGCTGCAAAGAAGTTATCTCAGGACATTACTAAACTTCCCATGGAGAGAATTAAAGATGAGATATTTAAAGCAGCAAAGCTAGAGGGCAGCAGGTTTGCAGTCTATTTACAAATTTTAGATCAATTTAAAGTATTGAAGTTTATCTTACCGGAGTTAGTAACTCTTAAGTGGCTTAAACATGCACCAGCACATCATCCAGAAGCACCTACAGTTTGGGGTCATGTGATGGCAGCACTTAAAGCCAGCAACACAACAGATCCTATAAAGAATCTGGCAATTCTACTTCATGATGTTGGAAAGACAATTACTCAAGGAGTAAAGGCAGGAGTCCCTACTTATTATGGTCATGCAGAAGCAGGTGTTAATTTAGTTAATAGTATAGCTGATAGATTGAGAATGTCTAATAAAGAGAGACAGGCACTTCTTTTTGCAGTAGGGAATCATATGAAGTTTCATGATCTATTTAAAATGAAACCATCTAAGATTGCCAAATTGGTTAATGATGAAAATTGGGATGTCTTAGTAGCAGTTGGTCAAGCCGATGCATGGGCAAGGGGTCCAGAGTTTAAACATTATAAGAAATGGGAAGAGATGATTGACCATGCTATACAAATCAAAAACAAGTGGGGTATTAATCAAGTTAGCAAGATTAATGCCATTGTTGATGGTAATCAGATTATGAGACTAACAGGACTCAGGCCAGGACCAAAAATCGGAGAGATTAAAAATAAGATCCTGGAATGGGTAGTTGATAATAACATCACTGATCAACAAGAGATAGAAAATAAAATCAAAGAATTAGCTTCCTAGTTTACAATCCAAAAAAAATTTGCTAGAATTGTGGACAAAACCAGATTTTACTATAATAGAATAGTGAAGGGAGATAAATATGTATGATAGAACCTCAAGTGAAGCTTGCTGCTAGGTTGTGGACCAAAGTAGGATTGAATGTTCTAGATGAGTTTGAATCAAAAAATTGGAAACTTTCTTTTCAGGATATTACGGATACCTTCAATGAAGCCTTTTGGTGTTATGACATTAGGTTTTTCTTTAGTGAGAGTCCTGCCGATGATGGACTTAGAAGATATGTAGAAGGTGGACTTTTTCACTATGATGGTCTTATAGAAGTTTTTCTAACCCAAAAGTTTTATACCTTTCTACAGAAGCTAAGATTCAAAAAAGATTATATGGCTAGGTGGATAAACTTTGGGAAGAATTTATTTCTAGAGGAATATCTTGAAGTAGTCTCTCATGAACTTCTTCATAGAAAGCAGTGGGAATTAGGAATGAGACATGGAGTGGAAACTGCTAGTAATGGAGAAGAGTCTATAGAGCATTTTTCTGATTATACAGAAATTCAAGCCCATGCTCAAGATACAGCTTTAAATATTTTAATTAATAGATCTCTAATGTCACAATATTATTATATTGGTTGTTATAATGATCTATTCGGTAATGACAGTCCTATCTATAAAACCTTTATGAAGAATCTCCAAAGATTTTTGGGAATGATGATAAAAGATCAAATTCATCTCCTATTCCAAGAAAGCACTCCTTTACATAAAACTTCTCAGAATAATATAATCTCATCCTTTTATCAGCTTGATCATCAAAATATTTACACATGTCTGCAATGTCAATGATCTGTGCTCCATCTACTTTCTCAATATGCTTACGGAGAGATCTTCCTATTGATTGAAGCACTCTGATCTTGCTCTTAAAGGGTGCTGCCATTATGAGGTATTTGAGTGGTGGTATATTGATGCCATGCTGAAACTTTCCATAAGTAGCAATCAGCACCAAGTCCCTTCTTTTAATAGCTTCTTGTCTCCAGAACTCGACTTCCTCATCAGTTGAAGTCTTGCCCGATATAAATACTACCTCTTTATTAAGATTAGCTTCTTTGAAAATTCTCTTGAGAATCTGTCCCTCAAGGTCTACTCTACCTACAAGTAGCAGTACTGTTGAGTCTATCTGTTCAACAATGTCTGTAAGTAGTTTCATTCGATAGGGATGGTTGAAGATATCATCTCTCACTTCAGGATAACGTCCACCATATTTTTCATAGTACGGATCATCATAGTCAATATTAATTACATTTACATTGCACTTTGCCACATAGCCCCATTTGGCAAGAAGCTGTGATGGATAGTCTTTAATAACAGGACCAAGGTAAGCCTTGACATTCCAGTTGTCCATATATCCTGCATGTAGAGTTCCGGTGAATCCTAGCCTGTATTGTGCTCTTGTTGCCTTACCTAAGATCTTTCGTATTTGGAAAGCACCTGCTTGATGGGTTTCATCTATAATAATTGTGTTGTATAGATTTATAAACTTAACATATTTCTTTTTTGAAAGAGTGTGCCAAGTTGATATAACGTATGGCTTATCAAATTGTTTTGCTTTCTCCCAAACAGAACCAATATCTTTTGGATCAATGCCATAGTCTTTAAGATCACCAATGAATTGTGTAATTAAATTAGTTGTTGGTACTATAACAATTTGTCTTTCACTTATTCTAAAGTCTCTTAGGATCTTCATTATATAAGCAATCATTAAGCTTTTCCCACTAGCAGTTGCAGATCTAATTATACCTTTAGTGGTTCTTATTGCACCATCTATACAGTCTTGTTGATAATCATATGGGCAGAGATTGAGGTCGAATTTATAGTTTAGAAGTTGCCCCCTGAAAAGTCCCGATACATCAGGATCTATATCTAGTGTATAATGAGACCAATGTTTTTTGTGGTGTCTTACAATATCCATGAGAAGACCATAAGGCACACTTCTGTTTGGCTTGAGGAACATGGATGCTCTACCATCCCATCCACCTCTCTTAAATTGTGGCATGTGATAATAATTAGGCACGAAATCCGATAGGGTTTTATGAAGGTCTTTGAGGTATTTTTCGTCTTCAGTATTTATTTGGATTCGAAGGGGATTGGTGTCAAGCTTTTTAATCTGTACTATCAAATTATATGTTTCCTTTTAATGAATCTAGAAAGTTCTTCATATTCCACTGCTGCTTCTCCATTCCAGCAACACACATCTTGAAGAATTCTACTTTTAACTTTTGCCTTGCTAAGATTTTTTTCATATGAATTACTTTTGAATCTTGGGGAATGTAGTAGGCTTTTATTTCTGATTTATCTAGTTCTCTATCATCATTGAATCTATAGTAGTTATATCTTTGCCCAATTAATTTTTCTAGCAGTCCTTCTAAGTATTCATATTCAGCTTGTGCCTTAACTAATAGATCTCTAAATTTCACTACCCAGAAGGTATTGTCTTGTAACTTTTCGGCAATATCTAATTCAGAGAATCTAACCATCTCATCAATTTGATATTCATTATACAGTTCTTCTAATATCTTTTCTCTTATTTCTTTTTCTGTTAGTTTTTTATCTTCTGACATATGCATCCTCTTATATATTTATTGCTATTTTCCTGCATTATAGCATAAATAAACCCAGAGGTTAACATTTCAGTTCAAATAGTTTATAATCAAAAATATGACAAAGCAAACTACATGGTGGGAAGAGTATAATGCTAAATGCCTTGCCTGTAAGAAGAAGTGCAAGCAAAGTGCAAAAGTAAAAGTAGTAGTTTGTCCTCTATATGAACCAAAGGAGAACGAAAAAGATTAATGTCCTTTACAGAAACTATCCTCATCAAGTCTCTATTACTTGATAAAGCTTATCTAGCATCAATAGCAACAGCAGTAGAAGCAGCATATTTATCATCACCAGCAGCAGCAGATATATATGGAACTGTGCTTAACTATTTTAATAGATATGATGATATACCACCTCAAGATATTATAATAAATGAAATAGAAGATGTAGAAAGACAGGAACGAGCAAGAGATTTTCTTAATGAGATAAATGCTATTGAGTTTGATGTTGCTAGACAGTATGAATACCTAATAGACAAAACCGATGAATGGCTTAGAGAAAAGGCAATGAAGCAAGCCATTCTGAAGTCAGTGGATCTCATAGATGATAAGGACTATGGATCTATTAGGAACAATATAGAATCAGCCTTGGGTAAGACCATCAAGCTCAAGCTAGGCTTAGATTATTTTGGCACACTACGAGAACGAATAAGTAGGATTAGAAAATTTTCTGATAATAGACTTCCTACTTATTATCCTATTTTTGATGAATATCTTAATGGTGGTTTTCCACCATATACTCTTTCTGTTATAGTTGCTGCTATTCATGGGTTCAAGTCAAATACATTGGCTAACATTATGGCACGTCAAGTTCTTGCAGGACATAATGTTGCTTTGCTAACTCTTGAAATGTCTGAAGATGCTTTTGCCCAGAGGTTTGATAGCATTCTCTCTTGTATGGACATCAATAAGATTTATAGAGGGGATGAAAACATACTTAAGCTTTATAGGAAGCTAAAGAGCATTTCCCAAAGAGAGGGCTTAGGGAAGCTCTACATTAAAGAATTTCCTACTGGTGAAGCTACAGTTCTTGACTACAAGGCTTATATAAGAGAATTGAGTTTGAGAGATGTAAAGCTGGATGCAATCTATGTTGACTATATAAATTTAATGAAGCCAAGTTATGGTGGGTCTAGACATGATTTATATGTGGATGTCAAAAGGATTGCTGAAGAGCTAAGAGCATTGGGATTTGTTTTCAATATACCTATTATTTCAGTAAGCCAGTTAAACCGTCCTGGTACATTGACAGATTTTAAATCTGTTTCTTTTAGCTATATTGCAGAAAGTATGGGCATTCCAGCAACAGCAGATTTTATAGCAATCTATGGTGTTGATGAAGATAAACTAGTTTATGAAAATGAAATACACTATAAGATTGAAAAGAATCGTTTAGGTGGACGTGTTGGGGAGGTTGATCAATTTTATTTTGATGCAAGAAGTTTAAAGATGTATGATTCTTCAGAAGAGAGTTTGTGGATAGAAGAAGCTGCACTTTCACATGATCAAAGAAGACTACGTGGAACAGGAGGGAATGGCAATGGACACAATGATGTATAAAATAGAAGGTATGCCAGGAATCAATGTTGAACGAATTAGACCCGATGCTTTCATGCCAGAAAAAGCCTACCCAGATGATAGTGGCTATGATATTCGTATCCCTCAAGGTTTACAATTCCATGTAAATGAGTTAAAATTAGTAGAAATAGGAATAAGAATAGAACTTCCTAGAGGATGGGAATGTCAAGTTAGATCTAGATCCAGTTTACCTCTTAAGCATGGTTTGATCTTTGCTTTAGGTGTTGGAACTATAGATAGTGGATATAGGGGGGAAATAAAAGTACCCCTTCTTAATATCAGTGATATGCCTGTTCAGCTTGAAAGAGGAACAGCAGTTGTTCAGCTAGTTTTTCATAAGCTGGATAGTATGTATATAAGGGAAGCACCTGTTTCACTTGATACTGAAAGGGGAGAAGGAGGTTTTGGAAGTACAGGCTTATAGAAAGGAATTTATGGAAAATGCCAAACGATTTGGCCTATGAAATGTTGAAACAGATGCAGCAGATGAATCTTCACCAAGATACAGGACCGTTTAGAGGAATAGGTGATTTCATTAATTTTATAGGTTTGATTGTTGTAGGTGGTTTTATATTGCTTTGGTTTTTAAGAAAAGCTGTGATGGGGGTTATTGAATATGTCAGAGAGAAAAGAATTAAATAGGTATATTGTATTTGAAGGCAATGATGGTAGTGGAAAAACAACTATAGCAGAAACAATTGCTCAAAAGCTTAGGGGAGATGTTGTTTATACCAAAGAGCCAGGATCACCACACTTGAAATTCTGTAAAGATGTACGTCAATTAATCATCCATGGTAAAGAACAGAATTTGGATGATATCACATATGCCCACCTTTTTTATGCAGATGCACATGAAAATTTAAGACAGATAGTAGAACCTTCACTGAAAGCAGGTAAGTGGGTTGTAAGTGATAGATCTGTCCTAAGTAATTTGGCATATTGGCCCATCAATGTACAGTATGTTCACTTAAAACATCATGATTGGTTTGCAGATTTAAACCCACTGATTTTTTATTTATATGTAACACCGGAGGAATGTTTACGAAGAATTACAAGTAGAGCCAAAGAAATGAATGAATTTGAAAAGTCACATGTAGTAGATAAGCTTGAAACAATACATTGGAGATATGAGAATTTAGTTCTTGATGAGATACTGTCAAAGGAACTTACCTATCATCAAATTAATAACATGAGACCCATTGAGGATGTTATTGATGTTGTATGGGGTTTAATAATCTCTAACTATAAGGAGGTATGAAATGGATCAGTTGTTGAATACAGGAAATAATTTGTTGGCTTATGTTCCTCCACTGATGATAGTTGTGTTGGTAATTGTTGGAATCAGGTTTGTAAAAACACTTATCAAAGTGGGTGAGGTCTGGGAGAAGGATGAGAAACTGGCAAACAGATTGAAAAAAAGCTACATGTGGCAACTTTTTATAATGGCACTTGCTCTCTTCTTTCTTGTTTTTGCTGGCTTTTTTGCCTATGGTCCTGGCAAAAGACAGAAGACAACTGACTATCAAAAGTCAGGATGGATGGAACGAGTAAAAGAACTTCCTGATGAAAAGCCTATTGCTGTTATCACTCAGGAAGGTGAAGCAAACAAGGATAAAACTGGCACACTTCCTAAAGTGGCTTCAGAGGAAGAATACAAGCAAAGTAAGAGCAATGTTTATTGCTACTGGTTGTACTGAGAGGGTTCCACCTGGATTTATCGGAATGGTTATGACTCCAGGTGGTTTGACTGGTGAAGTTCTTGCACCAGGAAACCATACTTGTTACAATCGTGATAGAATGATCCTCATTGAGTATGTTGAAAAGGCATATACAGAACCTTTAAGTATTCTTTGTGACGATGATCTTAACTTTAAATTTGATCTTAAGATTCGTGTTATGACACTTGCCGATGATAATAAGGCAGTCATGGAACTTTTGGGTAAGCAGGGTTCTCAGATCACATGGGATGGTGATATAGGTGTTTTGCCATTTGATATTCTATATAAAACATATGTTGCCGATCCTGCAAGATCTATAGCAAGAGGGGTTGTGTCAAAATATAAGACAACCGATATTCGTAATGCTAGAGATGAAATTACAAAAACAATTACAGAAAAACTTACTAAATCTGTTCAGGGAACACCTGTAAAAATCACTCTCATAGCTACTTCAAATTTCGATTATCCTGATGTTATCACTAAAGCTGTGGAAGATAAGAGAAGACGTGAAATTGAAATTGAGACTGAGAAAGCAACTCAGGCTATGGAAATTCTTAAGCTAGATAATAGGAAAATTCTGGCTCAGAAGAGAAAGCAGGTTCGTGCTACTGAAGCAGAAGCAGAAGCAGTTTATGTAACTGTTATGGGTAAGGCACTAACTTCTGACTACCTTAAGCTGAGAGAAATTGAGAGGGATATAACCCTTTATGAAAAAGTTTCTCCAGGTGATAAAGTTATAGTAACTGGCAATGGTGGTATTACACCTTTGATTGATGTCACACCTGCTACAAGGAAATAAAATTTGAAAGGAGAAAATGGGGAGGGGCAACCTCCCCTCTATTAGAATTATGCCAGAATATACTTTTAATGAATTATACAGAAGGTTATCTGCTCAAGAAGAACTTATTGTTAGTCTTAGTAGTAAGGTTGATAAGCTTACAGAGATAATAGATCTTCTCAGACGAACTAAGAAAAGAAACCATGTTTATCTAGCTGGAAGCATCTCAAGAGATGTTAGAACTTATGAGTGGAGAGAAGAGTTTGAAGAATTAATGAGGGATGATCCTAACTTTGTTATAGTGAATCCTTGTAAGAATAAATTCAATCAGAGCATACGAGACTTCCAAGGAGACAATACTGCTTTCATTAAAGAAGCTGTTGCTAGATCTCAGGGCATCTTGAAGCCTAAAGACTTTCAACTTATAAGCATGTGTAATATAATGGTAGTTAATCTTGCAATCTATGTTCCATCAAAGCAACCATTAGGAACTGTCTTTGAGTGTTGTTGGGCAAGAGACACTTTGAATATGCCTGTTATCGGTATTCATGGAAATGCAAGAAATTGGATTCCACCTACTTATGAGGAACGAATTAAGATTGCTCAAGAGTATTTGGAGACCGGAAGTGTTGACCATATTCCAATGGAGAATATCTATGTGAAACATACATGGATAGATGATACAGTATCATCCTGGGTTGAATCTGTTCCTGAAGCAGTTCAGTTTTTGAAGGAGTTCTTTGGAGAGTATTAAATGTTAACCACAAAACAAATACGAATGCTAGTATTGCTAGATAATAAGATTCGTGTTTGTAAAAAATGTGACCTGCATAATAACGGTAGATGTAAGCCATTTTATACAAAAGAGTCCAGGTATGCTATAATTGGTGAAGCACCTGGATCTAATGAGGTAAGGGATAATGAACCCTTTACCGGAGCAGCAGGTGATATATTGTGGGAGACCATGGCTGATCATGGTTTGGAGAAAGATAAATTTCTTATAATTAATAGTGTCAATTGTAGACCTGTTGATGAAAACCAATCATGGAAGAATGGTAAGCCAACTGAAGATCAACAAGACTGTTGCAGGGAATGGGTTAGAAAGTATATAAGAGTATTTGAGCCAGAGAAAATATTAGTATTAGGTAATTATGCAATGTATAGTGCATTAGGACATGGACAAGGAATTATGAAACTTAATGCAACTATTATTGATGAGAACCAAGTAAATTTTGCTCTGGCAGGTACACTTGGATATGATAATGCTCCTTATGTTTTAAGTGTTCATCCTGCATTTTGCATTTATAGAAAAGATGAGGGATTGCAGATGCTCTCAGAGAGTATAGCAAGATTTAAAGAAATAGAACCACCTTCACCACCTATGCCTGATTTTGTCACTGACTTTTTGGAGGATGAAGAGTTATGGAAAATCTAGATGTCAATGTAGATAGGGAATTTTCTTTGTATAGGCTTAAACTAGAACCAGGAGAGATATTAATTATAGAAATTCCTTCTAAACTGTATTTCAAAATGAATAATGTTCAGAAGATAGTTGATATAGCAACAAGTATGCTTAGAAATGTAGGATTAAATAATCCTGTTATGGCTACACCTGATGATATAAAAATTGGCAAAATAACTCCTGCTCTAATAGAGCCAGAGCCAGATGGTTTTGAAGAAGGAGACTTTGAATTGTGAGCCATAAGCATTTCTTCTTTCCAAAACATATACGGTCAAGATTACTGGAATTTTGCTTGGAATGTGAACATCATGAAGCAGTTCAAAGGGAACGAGTAGTAAGTTATTGCAAGCTAGAAAATTGCTACTCTGAAAATTCTGATTGTGTTCTCGACAAGGCACTGGATGAATTTCTAGAAAGAAATGAAGTAAAATCAATTCATATAATTAATAAAGCATTACATGGGAGAAGCTAATGGCTAAAAATTTTGTAGTATGGCAATGGGGAGATAGATATGTAAACCATGGTAGAGTAGTTGAGGATGCAGAGCATGTTGTTCTTGTAGAGATAAGAGATGTTAATGGCAATCTCCATCAATTGGCTCTACCAAAGGGAAGTTTTAGGTTTAAGTTCTTTAATACTGAAAAAGAAGCAAAGGAGTTCCTTGATAGTTAATGTTTATTAATACTTACTATGAAACAAAAGAATCAACCATGCATATATGGGAGATGGTTGATGGAGTTCCCAATTATAGAACACAATATTGGATTCCATACGTTTTCCTTAGAGCTACAGGTGGAGATGTAAAAACAATTGATGGTCACCAAGTAGCTAAGAAGACCTTTGACTCCTATCAAGACTATTACTCTTTCTGTAAGGAAAGGGTAAACGTATATGAGAATAAAGTTAGACCAGAGATACAATTCTTGGCTGAAACCTATCATCAAATACCGGATGATGAAATAGAAGTTCCTAAGCTTAAGATTTATTCCCTTGATATAGAAGTTGCTCATGAAGATAGTTTCCCGAATACTAGGAATCCAGAGTTTCCTGTAGTTCTGGTGACTTTATATGGTGGAGATAGATCTGTAACTTTTGGAGAAAAAGAGTATACTGGAGAACTTCCTAAAGATACATATTACATTCAATGCAATGATGAATCAGAGTTATTACGAAAACTCTTTGCCTATATGAACAAGTATCCTTGTGATGTCCTTACAGGATGGAATATTTATAATTTCGACTTACCATATTTAATTAATAGATCTAAAAAGTTGTTTGGGGAAGACTCTAAGATCTTTGCAGGTATGTCACCTATTAATATAGTTAGGGTATGGGATTCTGAAAAAGGTGATACTAATATAGATATTGCTGGAGTTACAATCTTAGATTATTATGATATCTATAAGTGGTATGGGCCGAATTTAGAATCATATAGACTAGACTATGTTGCATATCATGAATTAGGTGAAGGTAAAATAGACTATTCTCATTATGAGGATCTTAGAGAAGTTTATAGAGAGGACTGGAATCTCTATGTTACTTATAATAGAACAGATGCAAAAAGGGTATATCAGTTGGAAGAGAAGTGTGGTTATATAAAACTTGTGCAGTCTCTTTCTCTTCTAACTAAATGCCCAATGAAATATTATCACACAATGACTCAGTTGATTGAAGGTGCTCTTCTTACTCACTATAGAAGAAACAAGATGTGTGCTCCTATCTTTATTGGTGGTTTTCAAGAGACCTTTGAAGCTGCATATGTCAAGGAACCACAACGTGGCAAGCATGAATGGATAGTTGATCTTGATATAGTATCTTCTTATCCAACTGCAATTATAACATTGAACATGTCAACGGAGACATACTTTGGAAAGATTGTAGGATTGCCTGAAGATCAAGTAATGGAGTACACTAAACAGAGAGAATTTCCAGACTTTGATATATTTAAGGATGTATCTGGCATTGTTAATTTTCGTGGTCCAAGAAAAGACAAGTTCAATGAATCATTGAAAAGAAAATTATTAGCTATTGCTCCGAATGGTTCTGTATTTACTACCCATAAAATAGGAACACTTGCAGAAGTACAGAGAAATATCTTTGCAAAACGAAAAGAAGTTAAAGGTAAGATGATTGAGCTTAAAAAGCAATTGGCCGAAAAGGAAGATCAGAAGATGAAGGAAAGAGCAAAGCAATTGTTTGATCTCCAGTGGGCTTTAAAGATCCTTCTCAATGCTATGTTTGGAGTTACTGCTGTGCCTTATAGCAGATACTTTAATACAAGCATTGCAGAAGCTATTACAGCTTGTGGTAGGCAAACCATCAAAGCAGGTGAGAGATATGTAAATGAGTATCTTCAAACAAAGTGGGTTCATGATGAAGAGTTTATGAGCATCCTGTATGATGAAATGTATGATCCAGACCTTGATAAGGATATGGTTGAGCATACAGAAGATACAGATTGGGTTGCCTATATAGATACTGATTCACTCTTCATTAAGATGGGAGAGTTTCTTAAGAGGGTTGTATCAGCTAAGAGTAAATGGGCAGACCTTAATGATGAAGCCAAGATAGAAAAGGTGAGGAAATTATCTCAGTGTATTGAGAAAATTGTTAATGAAAAATGTTTCGTCAACATACAGAAAGCAGCATACAATTCTCCGGTAGATGATTTCACTATTCTCTTCAAACAAGAGATAGTTGCCAAAAGTGCTATCTTCATTATGAAGAAAAAATATGCTTATTGGGCAGTCAATGAGGAAGGAGCACCTTGTGACAAGATATCAATTACCGGATTGGAAATGGTTAGATCTGATACTGCTGAAGCTGTGAGAATCGTGCTTAAAGAAGTAGTAGACATGATCTTGAGAGATGCTACTGACAAAGAGATTATAAAGAGAGTAGATGAATGTAGAGATAGTCTGAAGAAAGTATTCCCAGAGGAAATAGCAGCAAACATAGGCATCAACAAGCTTGATAAGTATCTGACTAAAGAGGGATGGAGGAAAGGTGCTCCTTGGCATGTCAAAGGAGTTTGGAATTATAGAATGCTGCTGAAGGAATTAGGCATTGAGAACGAATATGAAGATATTCCTAACGGCACAAAAGCTAGAGTTGTTTATGTAAAGCCTAATCCTTACGGTGTTGAGACAATCAGCTTTTTACGTTGGCCAAAGGAATTTGATAAGGTTGTTCAAATTGATTATGAAACTATGATAGACAAGTTCTTTTTAAAGAAGATTAAGACACTATTGAAGCCAATGGATAAAGAAGAATTGATTGATGGTATGGCAAAAGAACGATTGGGGATATTCTTTGAGGGGATATGATGATATATAAAAGAAGAAAAGATTTTGATATAGAAGATTATATTTTTGGAATTAAAAGAGAAGCAGATATTTACCATGGATTAGGAATACAAGGAATTGACCGAATATGGCATAATAAAGAAACATATGAAGAAATAATGAAAATACTAGAAGCAGGTGGTAAAATAATAAAAATAAAAGAATCATTTAAAGATACTGATCTTGATGCATGGTGGGATGGTATTTATTCTGAAATATGTTCAGAATCAATAAAACCAAAAAGGGCAAGATGGATTCACAAGTATAGCAAAATACGTTTTAGGGTATCACTTATAAAAGAGCAGAGTATCAAAAATCATATGGTTTATTACTGGCAACCTTGGCCAGATGGATGTTTTTGTTTTAGTATGACAATGAAAAATCTTCAAAGCTTTCTGGATATAGATAAAAGACAGAGAGAAGAATGGGGTATTTTTGAAGAAATATGTAAACAGCAAGCAGATTGAAGAAATTCATATTCAAAACACTGGCAACTGTGTAGATGAGAATATGCAACTATATGAGTATCGAATCAGACTGCCAGAGGGATATGACGATTTTCCTATCTTTCATATGAGGGAGTTAGGATGGAGGGCATTAGCAACACAGGCAATAGGTGTGCTTGAACAGGTCATGCCTAGAAAGAGAAAAAAAGAAAAGAAGAAAGACTTCTGGATATGTGGGGATTGTGGAGCACAAAAACCAGATTGTGTTTGTAGGGGATAATTATGTCTAACCATTGGGATAAAAGGTGGATGGATCTATGTGATCTTGTAGCATCCTGGAGCAAGGATAGAAGCACAGGTGTAGGTGCTGTTATTGTAAATGGCAGAAATGTTCTTGTGGCTATAGGATGGAATGGTTTTCCACGTAAGATCAATGATGATGTAGATGCTCGACATCAGAGACCAGCAAAGTATCTATGGACTGCTCATGCTGAAGAGAATGCAATAGTCAATGCTGCAAGTAAAGGAATAGCAACAGAAGAATGTAGGATGTATATTAACTGGTATCCCTGTGCTCCTTGTGCCCTGTGCTCCTTGTGCTAGGATGATTATACAGTCTGGTATTGTTGAGCTAATAGGCAATGAGCCAGATTGGGATCATCATAGATTTGGTGAAGACTTTCGAATTGTAAAAGAGATGCTTGAGGAAGCAGGTGTGAAAGTGAGGTTTTATGAGTAATAGAAGGAAGATTAAAAAAAAGAAAGAAAAGAATAATTTTAATTTTAATTCAGTATCTCCACAAGCAAGACAGTATGTAGAGAAAATTTTTAAAGATATGAATAAAATTCCTTTTAATGTTGGGATGCTTGTAGATGCTATGGCAATGAAAGCTTTTAAAAATAAAATGCCTGTAGATGATTTTCAACGAAAATATGCCATTGATCTTTTTAGTAGGAATTATTCTACTGCATGTTTTGTATTGGATGAAGCAATCAGAAGAAAAAATCCAAGACCTATAGTTGCTTTAATGCTACAGGTTTATGAAGGAATTAATAAAAATTATACTAAACTAGAAACAATGTTTAATGGTGTTACTTGTAAAGAAGGGTGTTATTATTGTTGTTATCAAAAATTAAGTGTTACAATACCAGAACTATTAATGATATCTATTTTTAATAAAATTCAGCCAGATGTGTTGCCAATTAATAAAGATAGAATAAAGGCTAGTAAATTTTATGATATAGATGATTGTAATTTTGGTGAACCTTGTAGTTTTTTAGAAAATGAAAGATGTACTATATATCCTATAAGACCATTAATGTGTAGAGCATGGCATGTTTTTTCATCTAAAGAAATTTGTAAAAAGAAATATATAGACCAAAATCTTAAAGATGATGATGTTGAAATGCTTACTCAATTTACTCTTCATGGTCATTTAATCCAAAATGCTTTACAGCTTGCTTCTGAAAAATTTGGTTTAAAACCTTATATTCAATTGGAAGGGGGAGTAATCCATTCATTTGAAAATGATATTTTTCAGGATTGGATAGATAAAAAACTATGACAAAGCTTAAATGGGACAGACATAAAGTACCAATGGCAAGTGAGGATGAGAATTATTACCCACCTGCCTTTGAACGTCCAGGACCAAGGCAAGTTTTTAGATCAATTAATGAATGTTTCCGTTTTGGGAGACATGCAGGTAAAAAACTAAGACGTGTATTGTGGGAAGATAAAGGTTATATTTCATGGGCATTAAAAAAAGATGTTATATCAATAGAACTGGAGGATGTAGTAAATGACTAAAGGCAAAATTGAAAAAATATTAAATGTATTTCTTGAAGATGCTATGTTCACATGTTGGATAGATGGTGAAGGATTATATAATATTCCAGCAGATATATTTTTTGAACAAATAGCATTACTGATTTTGGATGAGAGAAAGACTTCTCATGATGTTTCCTACCTTAACTATCTAAAAGAAGATATTTTTAAAAAAAGAGGTATTGAATTAGCTGTAACAGCAAAAGGATTGGAGGATGAAGAAATTGCAATTGGATAGATATCAAACAATGTTAAAAGTACTTCTTATCAAGAAGTGTCGAATGATTAAACATAAAATGATGAGAAGATTTGCAGTGCTTGCATTGAAAGGTGCTCCTGAATATTTTTGGACTGAGCCAGCATCTACAAGTGGCAGGTTTCATGCAGGTGAATCATTGGCAGAACATGTGATCTATTGTCTGATTTATGGTAAAGATCATATTCGTATGATTCAAGAAGGCAAGTATCCATGGAATGATCAACAGGAATCAATCTTTTATACTGCTCTTATCTGTCATGATCTTTACAGATCAGGAATGCCTGGAAGAGAACTGAGGGATGAAGAAGGGAAATTAAGAACAGATAATCTTCATCCCATTTATGCACCAATGGCATTAAAATATATTGACCTTTATATTGGTAAGGAAGATAAAACTTGGTATGCCAAAAATAATTTGCCATGGGCAAA
>SMTZ1_10001144_pt1 | contig 41785 bp, 41 predicted proteins | sample DeeMarSWOR136_30_FD_25667 | JGI IMG/M metagenome (IMG submission 25667) | reverse complement strand
GGAGAAGTATGGACGCTTGAATGCGATGGGGTGCTCCTAGCGATCGGGTGGGTACCTAACACCGACGTCTTCAGAGGCCAATTGGACATGGATGCGAATGGCTATATCGGTTCCAAAAAGGGAGTCGACACGAGCGTCGATGGTGTGTACATCTGCGGGGACCTGAACGACAGAAAATACAGGCAGGTGGTCACAGCCTGCGGTAGTGGCTGTATCGCCGCCCTAGAGGCTGAGTCATTCGTGCATCGGCAGCAAAAATGATCTACGGTTAGAGGACAAATTTATACAAGCTATCATCAATAATCGACAGTATAATCACACATCAGCTACATAAACAGGTTTTAATCAGATAGGCCCATCATATCAGCGTAATACCCAACGCAGATAATAACGGAAGAGGGGCTTGGAATTGAAGATCGTCTTCCTCGGCACCAGCGGAAGCATGCCAACGCAGAGCCGTTATCAGAAGAGAAGCCGAGATCATTATGCTCGATTGCGGAGAAGGTACTCAGCGCAGGATGGTAGAAGCCCGTCTCGGGTTCAGGCGTCCCATGAAGATACTGATAAGCCACCTCCATGGCGACCATGTCCTTGGCCTCCCCGGGCTCTTGCAGACAATGACCTTGCTGAAGAGGGAGAAGCCCCTACAAGTATGTGGCCCTCAAGGAATCGTTGGCTATATAGAAGCATTTAGCTCCGTTCTCGGCGGGCCAGGATTTCCACTTGAAATTTACGAGGTAATTTCACAAGGCCCTATATTCCAAGAGAGGGATTACGTTATTATTGCAATTAAAGCTGACCACGACATGCCTAGCTGGTCTTATGTGATACAGGAACATCCTAGACCTGGAAAATTCAATCCTGAAAGGGCGAGAGATCTGGGGGTTCCTGAGGGACCCTCATGGAAGAGGCTGCAGTTCGGGGAGGACATTAAGTTAGAGGATGGCAGAATCGTCAGATCCAGAGATGTGGTGGGCTCCCCCAATAGGGGTTTGAAGATAGCCTACAGCGGCGATACAAGGCCAACAAGGGCCTTCGCTGAGGCGGCGGAGAGTGCCGACGTAATGATTCACGAAGCAACCTTCGATGAGTCTCTCAAAGAGAGGGCTGCCGAAAACGGCCACTCCACAGCAGTCCAAGCAGCTGAGGTCGCTAAGGTCGCCGATGTAGGCAAACTCATACTCACTCATATAAGCTCACGATACCCAGATCCCACAATTCTGCTCGAGGAGGCTGCAGAGATATTCCCCGAGACCGTGATCGCGGAGGATCTCATGGCCGTCGAGGTCGATCTCGAGAGCCTTAAATTAGCCCCCTAAGAATCCGAAGGCTCTCTGCAACACCGTCGTACGACTCTATCGTGATCCAGCCACCGTATGAGGACTCCTTGAGGGCTGATACTACATCATCCCAGTCTATTGTCCCCTTGCCTACCTGTAGGTGCATGTCGGCGCTGCCGTCATTGTCACTAACATGTACGTGTCCTATTCTGTTCCCGAGTCTTCGTATGAAAGAGAAGATCTCGCCCCTTATGTTATCGACCTCCTCGTAGAACCGCTCGAAGTCTTCGACTGACTTCATGACGTAAGGGAAGGGCTCAGGGACATTCTCGATCATAGCCTTCACACCGTACTCCTCGGCGAATCTGAGGAGGCGCTTCACAGAAAGAAGGTTGAGGACCCATGGGGTTTCTTGGGAGAATCTCTCTGCGGCAGTTGAGTTTCCCGGATGAAAGACGAGTGCTCTGGCTTCGAGGGTCGAAGCCCACTTGATGGTGGTCTCGAGGCGCTGAAGTATTACCTCTCTCATGTATGGGTCGGTCGCTGCGATGTTGACGTCGGTGAAGGGGGCGTGGAGAGCGTATCTGAGGTCATATGAGGCCTTCATCTCCAGAAGCCTCTCAACCCGAGTCTGGGAGAGGATGTGGGGGCCTGCGTCGACTAGTTCTATACGGCTAGTGCCTGCTTGGATTATATCTGGTAGTGCCTCATGGAAGGGCTTGTGGAGACAGAAGAGGGTTGACACGGCTATCTCCAATGCGATCACCCTTGTTTGCCCCAGAGAGTACTTGAACTTTAGGGGATCGAGCGACAAGTATGATGTTTCATCGTTTCCTTATCGGGAGGAAGTTGAATACCATATATCAACGGATTCTGGTCTTTTTTCTTCTATTTTCGCGTCGATGGGTAGTGATAAGAGTTTTTTATTTTTGAGTTTGTGTGAACTTCGTCGGTCGTTGTTTATTGGTATTGATATTTCCATTAATCGCTGGGATGCGACTCGGACTGCATGTAAGTCTAGAACCCAGTTCGTTCACACCTTTTTCCTGAAAAAACCTGTTTCCACCTCGTTTTCCGTTTAAATTTATTCCTGAATGCCGGTTTATACGTCGAGTGAGTTGTAGGGGGAATCCTGCATATACCATAAATAAATAGCTACGATGTGACATATAGTATTTGATAGTATGTCGTTCTTGAAGAGTGACTTCTTTAAAACACCAATCATCCTACTTGTTGTAGGTCTATTAGTAGGAGTGGGTGGGGGTTATTTCTTAGTCTCTGGTATGTACCAGCCCAGGATTACTAAATACGAGGAGGAGATCGAGGGCTACTTTGAGCAGGTGAACAGTCTGACTGACTCTCTAGGGCAGCTCGTGGATGAGAAGTCGGGATGGGAGGCTCAGATCTCCACGCTCTCGAACGAGAACAGCGAGTTGCAGGCGGAAAAATCGCAGCTTGAGTCCGAATTAGATCAGGCAGAGGAAACGGTATCTCTTTATGAAATGGAGATCTCAGATCTCGAAGAGCAGTTATCGACTTTACTACTCAATTCCTCTCAACAAAGCGGCGATATTTCCTCATTGCTGACAGAGATAGATGATCTCGAGTCCGAACTTAAAAGCATATACGATTTGAATGTAAATCATAAGTATCCCTGGGATTACGGAGTAGGATACTATCCAGATGAATATGAATGGGAGCTGACGTTCCCGTTGAGGGAATACTTCTACTATTACTTCAAATCCAGACCCAGCTCATGGAGAGACTATATTAACATGGTAGACGACCCTGGCGATGACGACTACATCTCCTACATTGTCCAAAAAATTGAAGAAGTCGCCGTAAAGGAGGAGTACTCAGTCTCCGGGAAGATCAACTTCGCTGTTGGCTTCGTGCAAAAACTCCCATACACCGAGAAAATTGTGACGAGGGACTGGGATGAGCACCCCAAATACCCATTAGAAACGCTCTTCGATAGGGGAGGCGATTGTGAGGATACATCGATCTTGACCGCGGCCATCCTCGACAAGATGGGACATGACGTGTGCCTCGTGTTCCCCGTGGACGAGGAACACTGTTCCGTTGGAGTCGCACTTGACGGAGACTTCGGCTACTTCTACAACTTCGATGGGAAGAAATACTTCAACCTGGAAACAACTGGTGGGGTGTGGAGGTTAGGCCAGATACCTGCTAGTTACGATGGTTTAGCCGCTTACGTCTATCCCCTCAACCCATGACAGTATGAGCCTCATTATACCTCCTAACAGAAAAACGAACCCCCTCTTTTTCCTTTAAGCAAGCATCTGGTAGTCAACGGTAGCTGTCAATCGAAATAAGAATCTCAGAATCAATAGCGTAACTTACAATGAAGAAATTATCAGATGGGCCTTTCAATTCAAACATAAGCATGAGGGCACACCCTCCCAACAATATTCTAGCAAAGAATTAACCACATCCGTTATATATGTCTCATAATCATGGGACAAAAATGCCATCCAATGATAGGAGGTTCATTCGTAAACCCTTTTATGCGGTCCTTCCTCAACCACCAGTGGTTGTGCGCTAAAATGATCAAGCTTAAAGAAGGGGTATTTTGGGTCGGGGCCGTCGACTGGAACATACGTAACTTCCACGGATACATTACACACCGCGGCACCAGCTACAACGCCTACCTAATTATCGACGAGAAGATAGCCCTAGTTGACACCGTGAAGGAGCACTTCTTCCCCGAGATGATGAGCCGTATCAGTGAGATCGTCGACCCGAAGGAGATAGATTATCTCGTCTCTAACCACACAGAGCCTGACCATTCGGGTTCCATTCTCAAGTTCCTGGAGGCCGTTCCTGACGTTGAGGTCATAGCGTCGGAACTTGGGGTCAAGGGCCTAAGGAGCTACTACGGCGAGAACCTGGAGGTCACCTCCATCAAGGAGAAGCCGACCCTAAGCCTTGGTAAGAAGACACTACACTTCGCGGCGATCCCGATGGTCCACTGGCCAGACTCCATGGTCACCTACATCCCCGAGGACAAGCTCCTGCTCCCCAACGACGCATTTGGCCAGCACCTAGCCTCGTCTAAAAGGTTCGACGACGAGATCGACGAATGCATCCTAATGCAAGAGGCCAGCACGTACTACGCCAACATCGTCATGCCCCTGTGGATGAGCGTGAACAGGGCCTTCAAGGCTCTCGAGGGGTTGGACATCGAGATGATCGCCCCAAGCCACGGCATCATCTGGAGGAACAAACCTGGCATGATCCTCGAGGCGTATCGTAGATGGGTCGACGGGCTCTCCAAAGAGAGGGCCGTGGTGGTCTACGACACGATGTGGGGTAGCACCGAGAAGGTTGCACACGCTCTAGTTGAGGGCATCGCAGGGGAGGGAGTGGAGGTCAGGCTCCACAGGCTGAGCGAGACACACAACAGCGACGTGATAGCGGATATGCTGGAGGCCAAGGCAATCCTCGTCGGCTCACCGACGCTAAACAACGGCCTGTTCCCCTCCGTGGCATCCTTCCTGACCTACATGAAGGGGCTTAAACCTAGGAACAAGATAGGCGCGGCTTTTGGTTCATATGGATGGGGAGGGGGCGCGAAGAGGGCGGCAGAAGCAGAACTTAAGGCTGCTGGGGTCGAGCTCGTCGACAACGATCTGGATTACAACTATAGACCTACCCAAACTGAGTTGGAGAGAGCTGTGGAGTTTGGCAGAGAGATAGCCAAGATGGTTAAGGAAAATTAACTCTCCTCTTTTTAGATCATCGGCAGAAGGAAATTAACGTAGAAGACCATCTGGAGCCATGTCAGTATGCTACTTAAGATCGCCCCCGCAGCCACCTGAAGCTTGTTGTGGGCCTTGAGCTCTACTCTGGCCCATCCCACCGGCAGCATCAGGAGAAAAAAGATTAGCATCTTAGCCCCTAGCTCAAAGACCAAGGCTGTCACAGGGCCACTTACACCTACGGCGTGAATGCTGATCTTCCAGTAGAGGGTTATAACCAGCATTACGATGGCGTTAACGAAGTAGCATGCCATCAGGGCTGTCACCACGAACGGAGCATTCACATACAAGAGCGCTGTCACTCCGGTGAGGTACGAAGCCATTGCCCAGAGGAATGGCTCTGTTCGGGTCGCCCTATCGGACGCATACAAGTCGGGGATTATACCCTTCCTGACTAGGTAGTATGTAGATGATAAAGGCAGGATGGCTCCGAATAAAGTCGTTAAACTTATCAATACGAAAGGGTCCTCAGGCTGTTGACTTAGTATTAGGGGAATGAAGGTTAGAATACCTATCAGAGGGGCGTTGAGAGCAGCTGATATGAAGATAGCTAATTTTTTTCTATCCAATGACGGCCCTCTAACTATACTTAATTCGTAATAGCACTACTCTTTTTTAACTTTTTTTGCCTGAGTCTCACAGCAGCATATAAATACCTTGTCACCTACTACCTTTTTCACCGTAGCAAAGGTGCAATCCTCGTCTTCCTGGCTTGTTTCACAATATGGACATTGAACTACCACTCTCTTCATGATCTCTTCTCCCCCTTCTTTTCTCGGTAATCCTTGATCGCCTCGTGGAGGGCGTCTGCCGCCAAGTTGGAGCAATGCATCTTTACCGGAGGGAGCCCACCAAGCTCCTCCGCTACCTGCTCCCTCGTGATCGTCATCGCTTCAACGAGGGTCTTGCCTCTGGCTAGCTCGGTTGTCATGCTGGTGGTCGCTATAGCTGCGCCACATCCGAAGGTCTTGAATTTAATGTCGGAGATTTTATCGTCATTTACCCTGATGTAGATGGTCATTAGGTCCCCGCAGACCGGGTTGCCAACGGTTCCTTCGCCGTCAGCGTCCTCTATCTCCCCCACGTTCCGTGGGTTCCTGAAGTGGTCTAGCACCTTCTCAGAATACATCATCTCAGCTCCTTTGGAGTGAGTGGGGACATGGACCTCAGCTTCCTTACTACCTCCAGTATATGTCGTACAACGTATTCCACGTGTTCATCCCTATTACTCTTTCCCAAGGTGAAGACCAGGGAGCCATGGGCCTCTTCGTGCTTGAGACCGAGGGCCCTGAGGACGTGGGAGGGCTCAAGGGTCTTCGCGACGCATGCCGAGCCTGAGGAGACATAAATTCCCAGCTGGTCGAGGCTGAGTATCAGTGCCTCCCCCTCTATATAGCTGAACCTGATGTTCGCGTTGTTGGGTAGCCTTTCTTTCGGATGTCCGTTTAAGTAGGAATGAGGTACAGATTCCGTGACGCCCTCGATTAGCTTGTTCCTAAGCTTGGTTAAACGCCCAGCCTCGCTTATCATCTCCCCCATGGCCAGCTCAGCCGCCTTTCCCATCCCGACGATGCCTGGCACGTTCTCTGATCCCGATCTGAGGCCGTTCTCCTGGCCACCCCCGATCATGTGGGGTTTCAACCTCAGTCCTTTCCTGAGGTAGAGGGCTCCGACGCCCTTTGGCCCATAGAGGTCGTTAGATGACAGGGTCATAAGGTCGAATTCGTATTTAGAGGCGTCAAGAGGGATCTGCCCAGCTGCTGCTGTGGCGTCTGTATGGAAAAGGGCGCCTTGATCGTGGGCGATCTCCGCGACTTTCTCGATAGGTTGTATCGTGCCTATCTCTCCATTGGCCGCCATGATGGATACGAGGATCGTCTCCTCGTCAACCAGCTCCTTCAACTTCTCAAGGTTAATGATCCCATCAGGTTCAACGGAGGCATAGGAGACCTCGAAGCCCTGCCTTGTTAGCTCCTTGCAGATGTTGAGGACCGAGATGTGCTCTATCTCTGAGACAACGACCTTATTTCCACTCTTCTTGTATCTCTGAGCTGCACCCAATATGCCCAGGTTATTGGACTCTGTAGCACAGGAGGTGAAGAATATCTCTTCGTCCTCAACGTTTAGTAAGGATGCAACTTGCTCTCGGGCTAGGTTAAGGGCCTTCAGGGAGTCGAAGCCATAGGTGTGGAAGGATGCGGGGTTCCCAAAGAAATTAGAAAAGTATGGGCTCATAGCGTCAAAGACGCGGGGGTCGACGGGCCGGGCTGCCCCGTAATCCATATACACCTTCAATCGCGAATCCTCCCGTTATTGGAGGACATGGGCTTTAAAAAAGATTGATAGAGGCGGAAATTTAGCCCCTCACGAGGTCCTCTTGTAGTATCCGGGCCTCGGCGAGTAGATGGTGCCGTCCCTCATCAGAACCCCTATAAGCCTTGCCGCCTCTGCGCGTCCTATGCCATGATCCGCTATCAGTGTCTCGAAGAGGTCGTCGTCCTTCACGACTCCAGTTATCCGCTCCATCTCGCTGATCACGCCCAGGACCTTCTGCAGCTGCATTTGGAGGCTCCTGGGCTTGCCAGTGTAGAGGATGTCAATGTCTATCTCGCCGGTGGTTACGTCGATGCCCACCTGCTCCAAGCTCCTTTGCATGAGGGCTATGACGGCCTCAGAGTCCTCCACCGTAACCTCATCCCTGAGATGCGCCCGGGCACGGGCCTCGGCAAGCCTCACAAGCGACTCAAGCTGCCTTGCCGTGATGCTAATCGCCGAGGCCTCTCCCCCTTCCATTGAAGCGGTCCTCATCTTGACGTAGAACTCGGCGAAGCTGTTGATCACCTCGTCCGTCATTATGGGGTCGATCCGTTTGGAGTAACTGATGTATTTTCGGAAGAACTCGATGTCCAGTGGTGCCGTCGCCGGCGTCCCCGCGGCTCTGTGGAGGTTGAGGATATGCTCCGCCATCCTCGCATCTTTCTCCGCCTCTGGGAGGTCCCTAAGGACGAAGATGAGATCGAAGCGGCTCAGTATAGTGACGGGGAGGTTCATGTTCTGGGCTATCGTCTGATAGGGATTATACCGTCCAAGGGTCGGGTTCGCCGCTGCAAGGATACTGGTCCTCGCGTTCAGGGTCGCCACAATTCCGCCCTTTGCGATGGAGACGATCTGCTGCTCCATGGCCGGGTGGATGGCTCCCCTGTCCTCGTCCCGCATCTTATCCATCTCGTCGATGCAACAGATGCCTTTGTCCCCTAGGACAAGGGCTCCTGCCTCCAGGATGAAGTTGCCTGTCCCCCCTTCCTTTACGACGGCCGCCGTTAATCCGGCAGCTGTGGAGCCCCTGCCAGTCGTGTATAGTCCCCTTGGAGCGGATCTGGCGGCGTACTGGAGGAGCTGGCTCTTTCCGGTGCCTGGGTCTCCCACGAGGAGGACATTGATGTCCCCCCTTATCCTGACGTCGGGGAGCTCTTTGGTGACCCCGCTGAACAGGAGGTACATTACCGCCTCCTTGATCGCCTCCAGCCCGTAGATTGAGGGGGCGATAGACTGGAGGAGCCGGCGGAAGACCCAGGGATCAGAGGCGAACTCCCTTATCTCCTCCTCGTCCTCGGGGGTAATCTCCAGCAGCTCCATCTCCCGCCCGCTGACGTCGATGTTGTTTGCTTCGAGGACGAAGTCGAAGACCCTCAGGATTCCGCCCCGACCCTGCCTCCTGAGGAGCCCCAAGGAGCCGATCAGGCTGATCCTGTCCCCCGGTCTGGCCACGTCGACTATGTCGTCCTTGAGGTCGATGTTCACAGACCGAGGCAGCTGGCCTGGAGGCAACTCCTCGGGCCTCTCCTGGATGGAGATCCTCTGGGAGTCGATGAAGACAGACTCCCTGGGAACCAGCTCAAATCCCCTGCGGCTGTTGCAGGACGGGCACTCCCTGGGCGTCTTGAGGAACTGATCCGACTGGTCGAGGAGGATCGTCTCGCCACATGAACTGCACCTGAACGCCGCCTTGATAATGTAGGGCTGGACGGCAGTAGCCCTGACGATGATACCGCTCACCATTATAAGCCGGCTGATGTGCTCAGCCCCGATGCGTCTGAGGGGCGTCTCTGTAGGCAGTCTCCTGAACCGGACATGAACGCCTCGAATTTGATCCGCGTAGAAGGGATCACGCATCCTCAACTTCGAGAAGGCGGCGATGTCTAGGTGTGGCAGGTTATCCCCAGGATTGATCAGTATCTGACGAGCAAGATCCTCATCGAAGGAGTAGAGGTCGCTGAAGTCCACTATGAGGGACTTCTGCCCCCTGACGGCCATCTGCGACAGGGCCTGCTCGTATTTGACTTCGTCCCTCTCATCCCTGAAACTCTCGATGAAACGGGTGAAGGCCTCCTCGGTCTGTACAAGCGTTGACACCTAGCCCTCACCCAACTCCCGCATCTCCTTCCTCCAAGTAGATACCAAGGAATACAGGTCATTGTACAGTTTTGACTCCTCCTTCTGAAGAAATCTTGATTCGACCGCCGCCTCCGCAGAGGCAAGCCTGATGATCTTTCCTATCCTGCTCTCCAGGATGTCTCGGAATCGACCCTTCCTCCTGTCTAGGCTCCCAAGACTGGAGGAGTCGGATTCTGAGGCCCTATAGTTCCTCTTGAATGTCAGATAGGCTTTCAGGTAGAAGTCATCTGGGAGGGGGGAAGGCTGTCCGACGGGCTGAAACCTCTCCCTGTAGTGTATCTGGGTCCACTCCTCATCGCTGACGCCCTCGTCTGCGAGGCGAGCTAGACCAGCGTCGACAAGCTCCCAGGCCACCCAAAGACTGACAGTAAGCTCCCTACCCGGCTCAGTCTCCTGTATCCTGAGACCCGCCGTCTCTATCTCGGGTATCTTACGGATGGCGATCACCTTCACTGGCATGTTCTCGAACTCTAAGTATAATGACTCCGATGACGCCCTCAACGATAAGCCCCATATTACTTGGTACTATGTTTCATTACGTTATGCAGGTGAGGCATTTAAAAAACGTGCTTTAGGGCTCATCGATGTTGAGTGCAAATGATAAAGATATCAACTTCTCGAGGTCATTCTTTTCCCATTTAATCCATTGGGTTAGTATCGCTTGATGAGGGAGTGTAAACAGGCTGGTTTTTTCATGTGTAATATTAGTTAAAGACTACAAAGTCTACTCCAATTTATGAGAGTAACTTTTTGATGATTATATACATGCACCTTATGCTTTTTATCCCACCATCCAACCCACAGAGTGAAAGGCGTCGATTCACTCGCCAAAGAAGTCGAGAGGCTTCGCAGCGACCCTGAGGTCAGGTCGATGGTCGATCAGAGGATCACGGAGTTTCAAGGGGTCAGGAAACAGGATTCCAGGGTATGGTTCATCGAGCTTACCTACTGCCTCCTCACGGCCTATTCTAGCGCCGTAAGTGGTCAATTGTGTGTGGACGCCTTGTGCGACTGCGGGGTGTTACTGGATGGTTCAGTCGAAGAAATTGAGGAGACGCTTAGATGTCAGGGCCATAGGTTCGCGGGTAGGAGGGCTGAGTACATAGTCGAGGCCAGAAGGCTGTCTACGAGCCTGAAGGAAGTCATAGAGGGCTTTGAGAACACAAAGGAGGCCCGTAGATGGCTCGTCTATAATGTCAAAGGCTTGGGATACAAGGAGGCAAGCCATTTCCTCAGGAACGTCGGCTTCCTCGACGTCGCCATTATAGACAGGCACATACTCTCGAACATGAGGGAGCATGGGGTTATAGGAGATGACGGGAGGAAAGGGCTCACGAAGAGGCGGTACCTCGAATACGAGAGGATCCTCGAGAAGGTGGCGGAGAAGGTTGGCATGTCCCTTGGCGAGATGGACCTCTACCTCTGGTACAGAAAGACAGGTAAGGTCCTTAAATAGCAAGAGATAAGGAGCCTATCAGTCCATCTTTTTATGACACACCTCAGTTGGGAGGAGCCATGTTTGAGAGTAAAGGTGGGAGACGCCGTCAAGTATGTTAAGACTATCTGGAGAGAGGGGAGCAGGATTAAACTCATCGATCAGAGGAGGCTTCCCCATAGCTTCGAGATTACATCCCTCGAGAATCACAGTGAAACGGCCATGGCCATCAGGGACATGGTAATGAGGGGGGCAGGGGCGATCGGGGTCGCTGCAAGCTACGGGATGGCTCAGGCAGCGCTCGAGGCAGAGGGCTTGGGGCCTGAAGGATTCGATGAATATCTCCAAGAAGCTGCAGAGATACTCAGGAACACAAGACCCACGGCTGCGAACCTCTCCCATGCGATCGAGAGATGTCTAGGAAACGCTGAGAGAGGCTCCGTGAAGCAGCGTGTTGAGGCAGTAATCTCCGAGGCTGACACAATAGCCAATGAGGACATTCACGCATCGAGGATGATTGGCGAATACGGCGCCGCGCTCATCGAGGACAGTTCGAGGGTCCTCACCCACTGCAACGCCGGGGCCCTCGCTTTCATCGACTACGGGACAGCTCTAAGCCCGATAAGGTTCGCTTTTAACCAAGGGAAAAAAGTCTTCGTCTTCGTGGATGAAACTCGTCCAAGATGCCAGGGAGCTAGGCTCACGGCCTGGGAGCTGGAGCAGGAGGGGATCCCCTACACCATCATAGTGGATAACGCAGCGGGGCACTTCATGAAAACGGGGGAGATCGACCTCGTCATCGTTGGCGCAGACAGGATCGCAGCTAACGGCGACGTGGCTAACAAGATTGGTACGTACGAGAAGGCTGTTGTGGCCAAGGAGAACGGGATACCATTCTACGTCGCGGCTCCCAGGATGACCTTCGACCTTAGATGCGCCAGCGGCGACGAGATCGAGATCGAGGAACGAGGCCACGGGGAGGTGACAGGGATGTGGGGCATCGATGTAAATGGAGACCCTTCAAGGATCCTGATAGCCAAGGAGGGTGCGATGGTAAGGAACCCGGCCTTCGATGTGACACCCGCGAGATACATCTCAGGCATAATCACCGAGGAGGGGATCCTGAGACCTCCCTATGGAGAGAGCATACAGGATACATTCGGTGCAGGTTCATAACCCAAGTGGGGGCTGCTGGGCTGGTGACGCTGACCACATAGCTTAAATCCAAGCTTATCATACCAATCGTGGTATCCGCCCCGCCCTAGCTCAATGGTAGAGCGTCCGGCTGTAGTCTTCGCCCCGCGGGGCGATGGCATCCAGCCATTGAGCAGACACCGGATGGTTCCCGGTTCAATTCCGGGGGGCGGGACCATATAGAGAACGCTTCCCGACAATTGCTCAGACTAGTTTATTCAATGGTTCATTATTTTAAACGTTTAAAAATCTGGTAGTCAACTGGGATGAGGGCTCGTATCGTCCCAAAAATATATTAGTTATAACTACAATATTTTCGGAATGTAGGTGATCTGAATGAGTGAAACGAGCAGGTTCACCACTAGGGAACTCGCTGCGATGGCGATAATGGGAGCGTTGACAACTGTAGTTACAATGATAGCCCTGCCTTTTGCTCCGACTGGTGGTTTCTTCAATCTGGGTGATGCGATCGTAGTCACAACGGCAATGATATTCGGTCCGATAGTTGGTGCAGTAGCTGGTGGAGTCGGTTCAGGACTTGCAGATATCTTGCTCGGGTATGGAGCTTTTGCACCTTACACGTTAGTCATAAAGGGCGTCGAGGGCTTTGTGGTGGGCTATATAGTAGGTAACTCGGAGAACCCATCAAAAACTAAATTGATAATTGCCTGGATAGCTGGTGGAATATGCATCGTCGCAGGATACTGGATTGCAGAGGCTTTCATAATGGGACTGGGAGTCGCTGCTGCAAATGCTGAGATAATCATCAATATTCCTCAGGCAATAGGGTCTGTTGTAGGCATCCCAGTGTCCATGGCAGTTAAAGACCGTCTCAGCCTGTAATGCATCTCTTTTATTGTTAAATATTCAAGTGCGGGCATTCCCATCCAATCAAGGTTTGGAAAAACACCACTATTGTCGCAGATATACGATACAAAAAGCCTAAAGGAGCAGTCTCAACTCGTTAAGAGCTGCGAGGACCCTATCACCTTTGTCGGTTATCTGCAGGTATCTGCGCTTACCTACCAACTGGGAAACTATGAGACCCCTCTCCTCTAGGTCCGACAGATGCTGGTACACCGCCCCAAGAGTCATCTCTTTATCCATCGCCTTCCATAGGGCATAACCATAAGTCTTCTTCTTCGATATATCTCGAAGTAGTCGCCCCTTCGTTGCTAGCTTCGAGCCCAAACCAGGAGATCTTCGCCTACGGCTCAGACTCTGGAGGATGTCGTTGGTCTTAAGCCCACTGCTCGTTATGAGGCTCATAACCGTGTCCGATCGGTCTATCAGACCTGAGTCGACGAGCTTGGGGATGCAAGCTACTGTGGCTGCGCTTGCAGGCTCGGCGTAGATACCCTCCGATCGCGCGATCTCCTTGCCGTATTCAAGCATCTCCTCATCGGTGATGGTGACGGAGTAACCATCAGAATCCTTCAGGTCCCTTAGGGCGGTTACCCCGTATTTTGGCTGGGATACCTTGATGGCCATGGCAACTGTAGTCACCATTTCCTGAACTATGGGTTCGTCCCGGCCCTTTTCGAAGGCACTGGTGATCGGAGAGCACCCCTGAGCCTGTACACCTATCAGCCTAGGCTTTCGATGGATTCTTCCTATGGCCTCAAGTTCTCGAAAGCCCTTCCAGATCGAGTGGATAGTGACGCCGCTCCCCATCGCCACTATCATCCAGTCTGGAACTTCATCTTGTTCAGATATCTCGTACGATATGGTCTTTAGAGCCTCTACAGAGAGAGGGTTGAGCTCTGTTGTGGCCTGGTACCAGCCGAATTCCTCAGATAATTCAACGGCCTTCTTTATGGCCTTCTCTATCAAACCGTTGGCCTCATCGACTTCGGCGTCATATGCGATCATCTGTGCCAGCTTTCCTATGTCGAGGTCGTTCGGGACTATGAGATGGCAAGTGACATCTTCCTTCGCTGAGTAGGCGGACAGAGAAGCGCCCTGGTTGCCGTTTGATGCGCAGACCACGGTGTCGAAGCCTCTGCCAACGGCATCAGAAATTATAAGGGAAGCGGGGCGGTCCTTGAAAGAGTTCGTAGGATTTCTAGTCTCATCCTTCAGAACTAACCTTTTTAGTCCCAAGTTCTCGCCCAACCTCTCTGCCTTCAACAGGGGGGTACCACCCTCACCGAGGCTGACTGTACGTTCAACCCTGGGCATCGCAGGACGATATCTCCAGAAGCTGATGGGTCCCTGAAAGTTGATGGAATTAAGATAGTCCTCATCGATTGTGTATTCGAAATGGCTCCCACACTCCGGACATCTTAATCTATAGGAGTCATCCTCTACAATTGAACCACAGTTGGAGCACTGGAGACGAAAGAAGTGTTCCATTCCATAAATTAAGCGTAAGGTGGCCGTTTAAACGTTAGGTGATAACCCGTCAATCTTTTATTCGCTCCCTCCCATCGAGACCTAAAAGGGTCATAAGAAAGAATGAAGTTGACGGACCTTAGACCAGGTATGGAGAAGGTCGATCTCATCGTCAAGATCATGAGGCTCGACGAGCCCCGGGAGGTGACCGCAAGTTACGGGGTCACCCACGTAATAGTCGATGGCGAGATCGAAGACGATACTGGGAAGATTGATCTCACGGTCTGGAATGAACAAATTGATAAGCTGCAGGACGTGGATGTGGGGGATAATGTGAAGCTCACGAGTTGTTTCATCACCTCATTCCAGGGTGTTCTCAGTGTCAACGTCGGACGAGACTCGGACGTTCTAACACTGGATGTATGATTAGATAATGGAGCTTTACCACGCCTAAACCATAGAACATCCGTTTTTCGGGCTAGAAAATATATCGCTGAGAACATTTTAAAGCAAAAAAGGTCTAGCTAAATAAGCTCAAAATTCATTCTCAAATGACCTATTTGAAAAGGTTAAACCAAATTCTCTAAGCATTTGAGGAGAATCCCAAAATCAGATGCGTAGATCCATACAAATAATAGAAAATAAGAACTACGAACCGGTTGACTTTCTTCGACATAATCTAGAATATAGTGACAAGAGTTCTACTTGTTTTTTTAAAGTTGTGTAAGCCTCTGATCTAATCAGTTCTTAGTTTGGAGGGCTCCTTGGGATCGATACATATGTAGGAGATGTTGTTCCCTCTGATGAAGACGTCGCCGTAGCTGGCTACAAGGCCGGTATTGTTGTACTCTCTTGCTCCTTTGAGCATTAAGTTCATGTATCCGTCCGCCTGCCTGGGTCATCCTCCCCCAGTACTCACCCCTGTTCTTCAGGGTGACCATCACATTGTTCCCAATAGCCTTGATTAGGACGTTAAGAGGCTTCTTTCTAGGCTCCAAATCGTGCACCTGGTTTCGGGTTCAAATATGTAGCCACTTGACAAGGTATAAAAGTTTTCTGAGCAGTCCTATGTATCATCCGCTGGGGTCTAGTTTCTTCGTTATAGCAATCCAGTCCTTGATGTTTGAACTTCGTATCATGTACTCTAGCGATAATCCTGATGCTTCCAATGTCTGTTCAAACGTGCTTAAGTTGAAAGCCTTTTTCAAGGCTGTGATGATCAGAGTTGAACCAGCTCTGCCCACGCGTTTCATCTCCAAAATGGTTTGGAGAGGATCAGGTATGTTCTGGATGAGGGTAACGGAAGATATCTTGTGAAAAACTCTGGATCTCGTAGGAAGTTGGTCCGCATCGGCTTGGATTAAATGTATGTTATACATTCCTTTGGTCTTCAAATGGGCGGCTGAGAGGAGCTGGAAGGATGAGTCTATGCCAACGGTGACGGATGACAGGGATCTGAGGAGGAGACCTGTGCCACAGCCATCGTCCAGCAATATTTCATGGTCCTCCAGATCGACCTTTTCGAGGATGGTTTCATACTTCGCTATCTGCTCCTCCGCGTACCTGATGTCATATATGCGACCACCTAGGAGGTCATAAGACTTCAGTGTGTCCTGCTTCTCCCCAACCATCAGGGAAAACTATGTAGAACAAGTTTATCCCTTTTTTGTCAGTTAATGATGGGACAAAACAAGGTCAAATCCGCGTATATTTGACTCAATCAGAGTTTACCAGCATAGTTAACTGATATGATTAAGTCATGGATACATTTATCGTCCATATAATTATACCGAGTTTTTAGTTACTTGTAATTATTCGTCGTGAAAAATTATATTGGTTTTGATATAGCTCTTTTTTTAACCGAATGTTTCAGTAAGATGAGAGCATAACGAAATAGGAGGTTTTTAGTTAAACCATCAAAGGCAAAATAAACAATGAGTAAAACTGTGCATTTGAGAAAAATATGGGCTCCTTCAGGATATGGATAGAAAACCTGTACCTTACAAATTCGAGGGTATATATGTAAAAAGGGTTGGGCGTATAAAGATGTTAATTATAAGTAATTCAGAATGTTCTATTAACACATATCCGTCAATAAATTTGGGCTTTCTTCAAGGCCTTATAGATAATATACCTTCGAAACTTGGGATATGATATGTATCCATGGCATGAAAAGGGGCAGGAGGGGGTCCATTCCCTTCGGATGATGATTGTAAAGGTCTGAAGAATACCTTTTTTACGCGATTGGTCTCCTGTATTATTTCTCCTTCATATAATCCAGTGGCCAAGAACGTATTCAATGAGGCTAATACGAAGAGGGTGTGCTTCTGGCTTCACTCGGTTCTTTTATAGGATGTACGTGAAACATATCCATGTTAACGATGACGTCCTCCATAAAGATCTTTTGTCCGAGCAAACTGGGACAAAATAGCCGTCTCCTGCTGAAATTTCAATATCTAAGATGGATATGGCGTTTTGGGAAGAATCTGTTTTGATCTTATAATTAGATCTTCCAACAATATTTTGAAAGTCGATTGGTTAGTTTTAAAAAGGGTGAGTCTTTCCTCCTCTCTATGGACACTCTCTCCTTGGTTGAGAAAAAAAAGCAGATCTCCCTTGGGAATACGGGCCTAAGAAGCAGGAGCTCCAAGGTTCTTGACGGCATCGATCGGATAGCCCATAGATCTCTACTCAAGGGGATGGGTCTCACAGATGAGGAGCTGGGGAAGCCCCTCATCGCCGTGGCGAACTCGTGGAGCGAGGTTGTACCGGGCCACGTCCACCTTGACAAATTGGCGGGACATGTGAAGAAGGGTGTGATCGAGGCCGGAGGCACGCCCTTGGAGTTCAACACCATAGGGGTGTGCGACGGCATAGCCATGGGGCACGAGGGCATGAGGATGAGCCTTCCCAGCAGGGAGCTCATCGCCGACTCCCTTGAGATCATGGTAGAGTCCCATGGATTCGACGCTATGGTCTGCCTCACAACCTGCGACAAGATCGATCCGGGAATGATGATGGCGGCCGCCCGTCTGGATATCCCGACCATATTCTGTCTGGGGGGTCCCATGGAACCCGGATGCCCAACCTGGGGGAAATACACCGGGAAAACGATCACAGTCCATGAGCTCTTCATGGTCCCGAGCCTGGTTAAATCAGGTGAGATGGGACCTGAAGAGGCAGCCTACCTCGAGGATGTCTGCTGCGCGGGAGCGGGGGCTTGCGGCGGCATGTTCACGGCCAACTCCATGCAGTGCCTGATTGAGGCGATCGGGATGACCCTACCCTACATGGCGACCGCCCCCTCTACGGGCGCTCTCAGGAGGAGGCTCGCCTACCAGACTGGGAGGCAGATAATCAAGCTCCTTGAGATGGGCCTGACACCGAGGACAGTCTTGACTGAGGAGGCTCTGAGAAACGCCATAGCCATAGATATGGCCCTCGGCGGCTCTACAAACACAGTTCTGCATCTAACCGCGATTGCGCATGAGGCGGAGATAGACCTTGACTTGAAATTATTCGACGAGATCAGCCGAAAGACCCCGCACATCTGTAACATGGCGCCCTCTGGTCCATACAAGATAGACGACCTCCATCAGGCCGGAGGCATACCCGCCGTCCTCAAGGAACTGGGCGATCTCATAGACACGAGCGTTGACACCGTGACAGGGTCGACCCTCCAGAGCACTGTAGACCACGCCCGGAACATGGACAGCGCTGTCATACGCCCTCGATCGAACCCGATCCATGAGGAAGGCGGTATAGCAGTCCTCCGAGGTAACCTGGCGCCAGATGCCTGCGTCACCAAGGTGGCCGCAATCAAAGCGGAGATGTTCACCTTTCAGGGGGTAGCCAAGGTATTCGACTTGGAGGAGGAGGCAGTCAACGCCATCCATCGTGGTGAAATCGAGTCTGGTGACGTGGTCGTCATTCGTTACGAGGGGCCCAGGGGCGGGCCGGGGATGAGGGAGATGCTCACGGCGACCAGTGCAATAGCCGGATACGGCCTCGAGGACAGCGTCGCACTCATGACGGACGGGAGGTTCTCGGGGGCCACGAAGGGACCATGCATTGGTCACATATCACCCGAGGCAGCGGCAGGGGGACCCATAGCCCTCGTTGAGGAGGGGGACGCGATATCGATAGACATCCCCAAGCGTACTATAGAACTGCACGTAGCTGACGATGAACTACTAGAAAGGAAGAGGAGATGGAAGCCACTGGAGCCTAGAGTTAAGAGAGGATACCTGACCAGATACGCCTCACTGGTATCGTCGGCAGATAAGGGAGCAATACTCACCCGAACGTTCAGGTAATCCGTTCAACGCATCTTTCTTTATTGATAAAGCGTTGCTCATGGCAATGATCTAGATGTAATCAACGTCGCTAATGAAGCTCGTTTTAATTTTATGTACATAATCGTTTTCAATAGCATAGTTGTTGAGCATTGCCTCGATGTCCGCTGGAGGCGTGATCTTATTGGCGTCGAGAGGCTGCGCAAATTCTTTTTCTACGGATCTCCGGTGCAGCGTGTTCATCGTGCAGAAGGGGATTATTCTTCCACCTGGTGTCACGTAGTGGATTACGCATCTCTTTACTCGTTCGAGGTCGAAGTTGTAGGGATCCATGAAGTGCATCGAGCCTATCATGATCATCTTGTGATGGAGTTCGCTGAGGCTCTTATAGTCTCCGTTCGTGAATATGGGTAGGATGTATTTCCTGAACATACCGAAGTCCATGGTTTTCAGTGAGGCTGCTGCCAGGGTCATCTTGGCACGTCTCTGCTGACCCCTCTCCAGTTTCTTGTTTGCAGCATCAAGGGTCTTGACGAACTCATCTATGTCGAAGTATTCGGTTATAGGCTTCACATTACCTCCCTCGATAATCAAGTACGTCGCCATTCCGCAGTGGGGGTGGGCGCTGAAGTCGACGTATTGAATATTTTTCAGGTTGCTCATGAATCTGTCAACCGGTGCTGCCGTAGGTACGGGATACCAGTCGGATTTCTTGATTAAGCCATCTGTCTGCTCCTCGGTTAGCCGCATCAGATCGGGAATGGTTATCCTCATCCGATCCCTATCTTCTCTGTTGATACGGCCCGTGATCGATACCGGCTGGAAGTTGATGCACCGGATGATTTCGTGGTTTTCGATGGCGAATCTGATGATGTCTCCGACTTGTTCGTCGTTCACGCCTTTCACAAGTACGGGTACCAGGACGACGCTCTTGAAGCCACTCGCCTTAAGGTTCTCAAGGGCCTTCAGTTTGATTGGGAGGAGGTTGTGCCCCCGTGCAACTATGTACGGCTGGGGAGTGACTCCGTCGAACTGGAGGTAGACAGTGCTCGCCCCAGCCTCCTTGAGAGTCCTGCAGTAGTCAACGCTCTCAGCCATCTTGATGCCGTTTGAGTCGACCTCGATGTGCTGAAAACCCATCCCGCTAGCCATCTCTATAAGCTCAGGCAGGTCATCCCTTACCGTCGGTTCGCCTCCGCTGAACTGGAGGGCCGGTGGGGCCACAGGATCATTGGATAGTACATTTGCTAACATGTCCCTGATCTGATCTTGGGTGGGCTCGTAGAGGTATCCTGCGGCCCCAGCGTGTGCGAAGCATATCGGACATCTAAGGTTGCATCGATTCGTCACGTCAACGATGGCAAGGACCGTGTGGGATTTATGTTCTGGGCACAGCCCGCAGTCGTAGGGGCAACCCCTTTTCACGAAGGTCCGGGGGTTATTTAGCTTGAAGCCTATATGTTCGAAGCTCTTTGCCCTCTCATACTCCTCGTAGTCCCCCCAATACAGATCTGTGAACTCGCCGTGCTCTTGGCAGACCTTATACAGGTAGACCTTGCCCTCTTCCTCAAATATGTCGGCGGGAATGACCTTCAGACATTCAGGGCATAAGCTTTCAGTCTCTTTGATCTTATTCAGAGCACATCACTCTGAGACGTTTAGAACCGATAAAAAAAAGGGTATTTTAACATTATTTCATTTTTCACCTTCTAGTTGGTGAAAGTTTATATTATCCACCGGCAGAGGTAAATAAGACGAGGTGTTTCACTGTCAGAGGTGCCCGCGGTTTCAGGACCTATTGTTAGCATGAAGGTGGGGAAGTCCCTCCGGAGTATAGGCCTGACAGAGTATGAAACTCTAGCTTATCTGGTCTTGGTCAAGTCCGGAGAGCTCACTGCGGCGAAGGTGAGCGAGCAGACCACAATTCCGTACTCGAAGGTTTACAGCGTCCTCGATGGCTTAGAGAGGAAGGGATGGATCGAGATAAGTGGTGGGCGTCCAAGGAAGTACTACCCCCGACCTCCTGTGGAGGCTCTCGAGGCTGAGAGGTTGAGGAACGAGAACAGGTTTGAGGAGTTCAGGGAGACAGTAGTCTCTGAGCTCCAGCCCCTGTATGAGAGACGGGACGTGAAGGAGAAACCAGAGATTTGGATCATCAGGGGTCTGGAGAACATAGCATCCATAATCAAGGAGATACCGGGAAAGGTGAAGAGGGAGCTTATGGTGGCTGTGCCCCAGATACCGCCAGAGCTTAATCCGATGGTCCTACCCTATCTGGAACCTCTCATGGACAAGAGGGTTGACATCCGCCTCATCACGACTCCAGATATTGTCAACTCCGTAGATAACCTCGGTAGGTTCGGGGAGATAAGGGTTAAGGATGAGCTTTTCGGGGGCGGTGTCGTTATAGACGGCCAGGAAACCCTGCTGTTTCTGGGTAAAAGCGTCACGGAGGAGCAGGACCTAGCAATTTGGTCCGACCATGTCGGTTTAAACATGATAGCCACCATCTACTTCAAGTACCTATGGGACACAGCAAAGCACTATGAAAAATTTTAGTATGAAGCCTTGGCTGAAAATAGGTACAGGTTCTTGAACTTATTTTCTTTTGTTGAGTTATGATAATGAGCAATCTACAACAGAGCTGATGCTTAGAATATGGCTCTAACGTCTTAATTTTTCATGTAGGTCTCTGCCCTTCTGGGTTATAGTAAATATTACATCTCCGTCAGGTTTCAACCCGAACAGAGATAGAAACCTAGATAGTAGATTTGTATTTGCTGGTGAATCATCTTCATCTATCAGCCCTGAATCTCTGCACGTTGATAATGCCTTCTCAAACTTGAAATCCAAATCCAGCACTTTCTCCTTCAAATCTCTCTTATTCAGAGTTCCTCCGTAAATACCTAAGTTATGCAAGCATGAGAACTGGAAGTAGACTTCCTCAATCCAACTAGGATCTAGGTTTGTCCACACTTCCTTGAGATTTATTTCAGATGATTTGCTGGTTTTGAAATACGTTGTTGGTTTTTCCCCCGTTCTGAGAAGATATGTTATACTCTCTCCTATTTCCCTACCTTTGGAAGTTAGGCTCCACCTGTCGAAGGTATACTTATCATCATACTCTATTATCGTCGGTTTTCCTCGTTCTGACCCTTTTCCGATAAGACCTGCCTCCTGGAGGGAACGGAGCCAAGCGTTTATCTCCTTCTTCGAGAGTTGTTGACCGTATTTTTCCAGGAAAGTCTGCATATCAAGGGTCGTTAGATACTCTACCTCCCCCGCATCTAGAAGTATCATAAAGAGGACCCGGGCATTCCTACTCTTGAAAGGCCTCAGCCGGATCTCGAAGAGTTCATTAAATTGTTTATTATCTATATTGAAAAATCTCATCTCTTCATTTAGTAATTTTACCATTATTTCAATATTCAGAAATTTTATGAATATTAATCTTTCCCTATCTTAGGGGTAATATTACACTAAAAAGGAATAAGAGGAAAAAATCTACAAACAATAACGAACTTTAAGATTCTTCAACATATCTTCAGTCATCGAAACAAGGTCGAAGCTTGGCTTCCACTCCCATTCCTGACGTGCAGCAGAGTCGTCAATTGTTTTAGGCCAAGAGTCAGCAATCGCCTGTCGGCTGTCAGGCTTGTAGGATATCTCGAATTCTGGGATATGTTTCTTTATCTCCGCTGCAATCTCTTTCGGTGAGAAACTGATGGCTGCAAGGTTGAAGTCCGTATGGTGCTTCAGCTTGGATAGGTCTGCGTTCATCAGGTCGAGAGTCGACTTTATGCAGTCTGGCATGTACATCATGGGCAACGTCGAGTCCTCCCGGAGAAAGCACACGTATTTTTTATGCTTCAGCGCCTCATGGAAGATCTCTATCGCATAATCTGTGGTTCCACCACCGGGAGGGGTCTTATAACTTATTATCCCCGGATATCTTACACCTCTTACATCCAAGCCAAATTTCTCGAAGTAGTAGTTGCATAGGAGCTCGCCGGCTACCTTTGTAAGCCCGTACATGGTCCTCGGCTTGAGCACAGTCTCCTGCGGAGTGTTTTCCTGAGGGGTCTCTGGTCCGAAAGCGGCGATGGAGCTCGGGCAGAAAACCCTCACCATCTCCTTCTCTCTGGCGACTTCAAGCACGTTGTAGGTTCCATTCATATTGACATCCCAGGCAAGCCAAGGGTTACTCTCTCCTGCCGCCGAAAGTATGGCTGCCATGTGGTAGATCGTGTCTATGTCATAATCATCGGCAACTCTATCTATGGTAGTCTTATCGACTACATCGACCCTCTCGTAAGGCCCCGAATCCCTGAGCTCATCCGATGGTGGCCTGCTATGGACTCCGACCACGACGTTCTCGCTGCTATACCTTTTCCTGAGTTCAGGAACAAGTTCAGACCCAATCTGCCCTGTTGCCCCGGTTACAAGGATCCTTTTCATATCCTGATCTGGCAAATCAATCATCTGGGATAATTACCATCTAAGAACATAATTAACTTGTTCGAAGGTCCTTTAGAAAACGTTAAAGGGATTGGCGAAGTTCGATAGGTGAGAATAAGATGAGAAATCCGACAGAATTTCTCAAAGTTGAATATGAGGAATTGGTTGAGAAGGCGTTGGACTGGCGGTTGAAAACCCTCCAAGGCCCTAGCACCCCTATATCTATCGTGGATGGAAGGAAGGTCATTGTGCTCTGTTCCAACAATTATCTGGGCCTCACCACACATCCCAAGCTGAAGGAGGCGGCGACGAAGGCAATCGAGACCCATGGCGTGGGGTCGGGCGCAGTCAGGCCTATCTCGGGGAACATGGATCTGCATGAGGAACTCGAAACACGACTAGCAAACTTCAAGGGCGCCGAGGCCTCGCTGACGTATCCTACGGGATACATGGCCAACTCGGGACTGATACCCCAGCTAGCGGGGAAGGATGACCTCATAATAAGCGACCAGCTGAACCATGGCAGCATAATAGACGGAGTACGCTTGTGCAGGGCTGAGCGGGCTATCTACCAGCACAACGACGTGGAGGACCTGACTAGGGTCCTTGACGAAGCTGAAAAGCACGACCCCGAATACAGGAGGATACTCATAATCACCGACGGGGTCTTCTCTATGGACGGGGACATTGCCCCCCTCGACGGGATAGCGAAGCTCGCAGGGGAGCACGGGGCGATGGTGTATGTGGACGACGCTCACGGCGAGGGCGTACTCGGAGAGAGCGGAAGGGGAATCGTCTCCCACTACAAGCTTGACCACAAGAAGGTCCAAGTGGAGATGGGGACATTCAGCAAGGCTTACGGAACCGTTGGCGGGCATATTTCCGGTTCACTCGACCTGAAGCGCTTCGCCTGGAACAAGAGCAGGACTTGGCTCCTCAGCTCCTCCCACCCTCCACCCGTGGTAGCCGCCACAATCGCGTCGATAGACATCCTCGAGACGGAGCCCGAGCATGTGGAGAACCTTTGGAAGAATACACGTCACTTCAAGAAGGCTGTAGAGGACCTGGGATTCAACACCGGTAAATCCCAGACGCCCATAATACCCGTCATAGTCGGCGAGAGCAGCAAGGCCAAGATGCTAAGCGACAAGCTCTACGAGAAAGGCATCTTCGTGGTACCCATAGTCTTCCCGATGGTCGCCAGAGACCTAGCCAGGATCAGGGTCCAGATGCACTCCAACCTCACGACTGAGGACCTTGACACGGTCATCGAGTCCATCGAGAACATCGGCAGAGAACTGGAGATAATATAGAAGCTGAAGGGCGACGACTACCCTAAAACCTCTTTTCTTTATCATACTCGTTAACGGTATTCGTTCAGCAGATCCTTGAACCTCAAGAGACCCTCTCTGAAGACGACGGTGTTGTTACCAAAGCCGATCCTAAGGAACCCCTCCATGCCGAAACAGGTCCCGGGGACGAGCAGTACATCCTTCTCCTCGATGAGTCGTTTACATAACTCCTCAGAGGAGACCCCCGTCTTCTGACGCAGGAACGCGACTGTTCCCGCCTTGGGGGGGACCCAGTCTATAAGGGGTTCGTCGTCGACCCAGTTCGAGAGAATCCTGTAATTTTTATTAATTATGTCCATGTTTCTCCTGAGGATTTCATCGACGTTTTCCATGGCGATGGTGGCCAGGGCGTCATCTATCACACCGTTGCTTATGGTCGTGTAATCCCTCCTGTCCTCACACTCCTCTATGATCGACCTCTCGGCTGCTATCCAGCCTAGCCTTAGCCCTGTGAGGGAGAAGGGCTTAGAGAACGACCCCGTGGCGACACCCTTCTCGTACAACTCGACCACGGACATCGTGGTGTCGTCGGGGTCGATGTATATGCCCCTATAGGACTCGTCGTCTAAGACGTAGGCGCCCACCTCATCTGCGATGTAGCATATCCCCTTGAGGAGCTCGTCGTCGATGAGGCTGCCTGTGGGATTGTTGGGGTTGTTTATCACAATCAACTTCGTCCTCGCATCGACGAGGTCTGCGAGCTCACCTAGGTCTGGGAGCCAACCCCGATCCATCCGAAGCCTCAATAACTTGACACCTGCGCCGAAGGACTTTGCCACGCTGTACAGCTGTTGGTATGTGGGATGCACTGATATTACGGTGTCCCCAGGCTCGACGAGGCTGTACAACACGAGAAAGTTTGCCCCGATGGCTCCACTGGCGACGAGTATATTCTCAGGTCCAAGGCCACTGTAGAGGTTTGCCAGACCCTGTCGGAGACCGGGGGACCCCGGGATGTACCCGTAGGTCAGTTTAGTGTCCTTGAAATCGTTGAAAAACTCTCTCCGACCAACAAGTGAGAGGAACTCATCTATAGTGAAGGGATCGACGCACGTCTCGGAGATGTTAACCTCGATGTCGACCTCGTATTCGTTAAGCCATTTCTCGACTAGAAAAGGTTCGACCCTCATACCTTCAACCCAGAGAGATTCTCACCCTCTCCTACTATTAATCGTTGAGGGTGACTCTAGGGTTCGAAGAAATCGGTCAGGGGCTTCTCCCTGTACCTTCTTAGGATCTGGGAGCACTGCTCAGGAGACAGTGGCTTGAACTCGAGGCCGAGGGAAGCTAGTAGCTTCTGTGAGCCACGTGCCAGTGCCGGTGCCACGAGGATACCCCTGATCTGCCTGTCGGAATCGGCCCGGAAGACCGCCATGTATTTGTTCAGCTGGAGGACCGCCTCCTTTGTCGCCGGTTTCCTCTTTATCTCGACGACGGTTAGAATCCCATCCTTGTCCACTCCCAGGATGTCTATGAACCCGGGCTCAACGGGCTTCTCCGCAGTTAAAGGCTTGAATCCTTTCTCTAGAAGCGAGGGCTCATAGAGTATGGCCTCCTGCATGTCCTTCTCGCTGGCGTGCAGGTAGAACTCACCTGAGTCCTTGAGATCCAGTACTGCCGTGAACATTACATCATCGAACGTGAGCTCCAGGACCTCGTTATCCTTCTTTCTGAAGACCCTCACGTGGAGCCCATCCTTCACCAACCTTGTCCTGAAAAGTGACCCCGGGGGCTGCCAGTTCACAGGGGCATAATCCCTCGGCCTGTGGATGAGAGCCGAGCCATCGGACTTGAAGATGACAACCCTCTCCCCTGGCTCAAGCCTGGAACTGGCCCTCCCTTCATAGTCGACCCAGCAGTTACCTACGACGAGGATAGTCTTGTGACCGGATACACCTGCTCTCACTGCATCGTAGGCCTCCCGCAGGGTGGGGCGCTCCTTCACGCTGTAACGCCTAATTGTCGCATGCTCCAAGGTTGATTGGCCCCCTTCCAGTAACAAGACAATAAAAGAATATATAGGACTTCACCGGAAACCGGTCATTGTCGACATCAGGAAGCTAATTTCTGAAGATATAGACCCTCGATACATAACCACTATAAATAAAATACCTCAATTTTCTGACAGGCCAGAGCCCTGAAGGTAGTCACATGCCTATGGATCCGCTTCTGCGCGGCGTTTGCGAGCAGTTCATAGACACCAAGCTAAAAGATGGAGAGATAAAGAAGATTAAGGACTTCATCGAGGCCCTCGACCTTCCTATCGAAGCCAAGGGAGGAGCCTCACTGGGGATGTTCTATGGCTTAGTCTTCTCTCAGATAGACGACCACTACTTGAAGATATACAACAGATGGCCCAATAAGGAAGAACTCGAAGACTACCATGAGATCCTCCAGAGGAGGGCTCCGGAGATCCGGTCAAAGTTCAGTAGGGTCATACAGAAAAAGAAAACCGTGAAGAACAACGGCACAAAGAAAAAAAAGAAAAAAGCCGTTACCAAGAAAGGAAAAACAAAGGAAACCAAACCCTCAGGAGATGAGAAGTTTAGCTTTGACACTAACTCCAAGAAACCGCCTATCACCAACATCCTAGGGATCCCAACGAGAGGACAGACGCCAAGCCTACCTATATGAACCTTTCAGAGAACACATGACTATTAGCCAGTTAAAATAATACTCAACAATCCATTTACCACGAGAAGAAATAGCAATAAAAGCATCGATCTGCTACGTTCTCTCACGACCCTATGAATATCTATCCTAGAACCAACTCCAGCCATGGAGATTGTCAGGGACATGGGCAGGATGAGCGCTGAAACCACCTCTCTGATATCGGTCCATAAGATGTTAATCGGAGGGAGAGAATGACCGATTAGCTGTATTGAAGCACCTGCAAAGAGACCTATGAGAACCGATAGCCCATTCGCATGATACCAGAATCGAAGCCCCGAACCTTTCCCAATATTCAACTTCTTCCTAAACAGAATCTTCAGGGCATAACATAATGCCACCCATACAATGAATGTTCTCAAGGAGAACACGATAACAGCATGCCCCATGCCTCCCCAACTGTAAGAACCCGTTGCAACCAGTACGAAAGATACCTCAGGGAGGCAAGCAGCGACCCCATATGCGAATGAATCCCATTTTCCATTTAATCCTGTATTAGCTGTCTGCCAAAATAAGAATGGGTAGAGTATGGCAGCAAGTATACCGTTCCAAGCAGTGAAGTCGAATGCACATTGGATGTCCCCTTCAGGTATCTCAGTCGCTGTAGATAGGTGGGCTATCACATCCCTCCCCCCTGAGGCAAACCCAACTCCTATCAATATGGCCTTTCTCCTGTCAAGCTCCAGCAACCTAGAGAGGATAAACCATACTGGGAGCGATAGAAACAGATATGCCAAGGAGACGACCAGACCTGTCCCGACATGCTGCATGAATAGTTCAGTGATCGTAAATCCGAGGAGCGGTAATGATCCCTGAAGGAGCTGGTACGCGCAGAAGTTGACCCCGGGGAGGAGTCTCTTAGGCCTATGCATAACATTAGTCATAACTAAACCGTACAGAAATGCCCACGTGTAGGGGTTTATTGGCTTCACGAGAGTTCCGGATATCTGGGAAATCACTGCAATTCCCAAGCAGTAAAATAATCCCCATATGTAATCCGAGCTATCCTGCATGACTACGATCACCTAGTGGGTCTAGACCGCTTATTGAACCTAACATTCACTATAAATTAAGCTCCTCTGAAAAGAGGAAAAAAATGTCGGGGAGTATCAGATGCGGGGGGTAACCTGCCACGGGGCATTCCAGCTTTCATGGAGAACCTTGAGGTTCTGCTCGGCACCTGACAGGCAGAAGACCCCGTGTCCAGGGAAAATCCTGTCCGGCTTGAGGGCCAGCAGCTTTTCAATCGACGACTTCCAGGCGTCGTGGTCGTATCCTGGACCGTTTATGAAGCCCATCCTGCCGTCTGCAGAGGCCGTATCCCCAGAGAACAGGCTCTTCACACCGTTCTCCTCGATCGCGAAGCACAATCCCCCAGGAGTGTGACCCGGGGTATGCACGACTGTAAATTCAGTATCTCCCACCATGACTTTCTGATTGTCCTCCAGAACCATGTCCACCTTGGCAGGCTCGAAGCTCAGTCCACTCTCCTGGGCCATCTGGTAGAGGGTCAACTCCCCCAGGGATTCTATATCTTCCACCTCCGCCCCATGTGCCGCTATCCTGCAGCCCGTTGCCTCCTTGAACCCCATGTTCCCGCCGATGTGGTCGTAGTGGCAGTGGGTTATGAAGGCGATATCAATCGATCCGGGGTCAAACCCCATCTCCCTGACATTCTCCAGTACCTTTGAGACTCCCCTCCCACCTCCCGTGTCGATTAGGGCAAGCTTGCCCGAGCAATCCACCAAGTACATGTTGCAGTCGCCGAGGGCTGAATAGCCGTATCCGGAACCACCTACCAGATACACCTTTCTCGTTAGCCTCACACAATCACCGTAACATAATAAGAAACAGCGGTTATTAATCGATCCATGAAGGATCACATCTGCATCGTAATGGACATATTCAATGACCCGAACCTTGGTTCGTTAGATCGAAGCCCGAGACCATAGACCCTGAATATTAACGTTTCCATGCAAATCGGATAGATACAGCCCTGATATTCGAGGAAAATTCGATGCTTTTTACAGACGGCTTATAAAATATATACCTTCGAGATTTTGGACACAATTCATGTACGGGGTTCTCTGAAAAAAGGGATTTGGGTTGATTACTCGCTTGATGTAAGTTTTCTGAACCTCTCAGCCATCTCCGGATAGTATCTCTCGTTAAACTCATCGAGCTTCTCCGGATGCTCCAGCTTGACATGGAACCTGACTCCGCCTGGGCTCGCAGACTGCCTGTCACAGTACGGGCATTGGTATCTCTCCATCTGAACCGACGTGATAACTCCCCCAAGAAGTAAGTACCATATATACCCATTATAACATTTTTTATAGAGATGAAGGTAAGACTTAGGACAAGAAGAGGAAATATAAGTAAGATATTTGTGATAATAAATCATTAGGGTATAATATCCATGAAGATGCGAGATCCAGCGATTATAGATGTAAAAATAGCCTGAAGGTAAACTTTTGTCTCAGGAAAATGAGATAAAAAAGTGTGTAGGATCTATCCGAGAATGTTAATAGACACATGCTCAGGTTTTTAAGATGTTGACTTTACTCCTTAATGGGGGAGGAGAAGTTGACAGAGAGAGAAGACTCGAAGATCACCTGGATCACATGCCCAGATTGTGGAGCCAAGATAGGTGTCGTGCTATCAGTGGGGAAGGCGACGCAAACTGTTGCAGCTGCTCAGGAAATTGTGACCGCGTGGCCCCCTACAGGGATCAACGATAGACTTGCCTCCGCTGGGGTGGATCTCACCCTAGTGGACGTGGAGGAGGGGGATGAGATAGTTACAGTGAGCCCAAAAAAGTTCTTGGGGGACCTCTGGCCTCCCATCAATGACGCGATAAGATCCATCGGGGGCGGCTGGATAAGGAACGGTCGAAGTAGCCGTTGGGAGATCAGGAAAGAAGATTTAGGCTGATAGTTAAGGTCTATGATATCCTAGATAGAAGCGGATTCTTCATTATAGTCTAAGAGGCTTGAAGTAACTTCCTTAACCCATACACCTGTTTCGGGCAACGCCAAAAGCATCTTCAGATAATCTTCCCAACTGATGCCCAAGGCTTTCCTCCATCTCTCGAATCCTGCCTTTATATTAGTGAGGGCCTGAAGATGATATTTACAGTAGACGGAGCCCTCTACACGCCTTCGCAGGCAAAGATTACACCTGTCCTGCATCTTGTCATCCCCTCTTCTTCGTGGGGCAGTCGACGTTGAGGCACAGATCCCAGGGTCGCCGCCCTTTCCTCGTCACCTTCACTATGGGTGCACCGCACTCACTGCAGCTCTTTCCTGTCGCCTCTATCCTTCCTTCCTGGGGCAGTGGGTAGCTGACATCGCACAGCCCCCTAGAATAATTACTGCAGCCGGCGAACCTCTTGCCCGTCTTCCTGTTGTGAATGAGGGTGATATCCCCCGTTCGACAGACGGGGCAGGGCCCGAGGATCCTGCTCCGCTGGGCCTCCCTCCTCAGTGATCTATCGATCTCGGCACCGATGACATCCTCCTGCGCCTTGAACTCCCTCAAGACAGGTTCCAGCCACTCAACCACTTTCTCAACTACGGCTTCCCCAGCTAGCACCTTGTCTTGGACGGCCTCAAGGTCCCTCTCCAGACTTCGGGTCATCTCCAATGATAGGATCTCTGGGACGTGTCTGCTTAGGGACTCGGTTATGGTGAGACCAAGATCCGTCATCTCGATAAGGTTCCCGGAGATGTACCCCCTCTTGAAAAGCGTGTCGATGATATCGGAACGAGTGGACTTCGTGCCTACCTCCTCGTCCTCCATCAGCTTGAGCAGACTTCCGGAGTTGAGCCTAGGCGGAGGCTTGGTGTAGCCTTCGACGGCCTCTATGCCGTCAATGGGCACCCCCTGCCCCTCATTCATGTCCGGAACAGGCACCTCCTTTGTTCTAATGTAGGGAGCGTAGAAGACGTGCCAGCCCTTTTCAAGAATCCTACTCCCCCTCATGTGGAACAGGTGGTCCCCGACCTCTACCTCGACATCGACGCTCTCTATGATTGCGTGGTCACCAAGAGAGGCCATGAACCTCCTGCAAACCAGATCGAATATCCGCCGATCTACCCTGCTGAGCCTTCCAGGCTTTTTGCCCGTCGGGTGGATGGCGGGGTGGGCGGGATCATCCTTACTCCCCTGCATGGGCCTGAGAGGAGGCTTCGCGGTCAGCCTTTCGGCCAGATCCCTGTACGCCTCAACACTCTTCAGGCCATCGAGTATGCCTATGAGGTCTATTGTTAAAGGTAGCCTCTGGCTCGATGTCCTTGGGTAGCTGATCAAGGCTTCTAGGTAGAGCCTCTCAGCCGCGTTTAGAGTCGTACGGGGGGCATATTTGAACTTCTGATACGCCTCTCTCTGGAGGTCGCCAATGTTGAAGGGGGGAGGCGGAGGCCTTCTTTGAGTTCTGGTCTGGGAGGCGGAGACCAATCCCTCCTTCATTCTGCAGGAGCCTACAACCTCCTCAGCCTCGTCCAGAGTCTCCAGGCGTGGCTTCTCGTATTCGAGGTCGTACCTCTTGGACCCTATCTTCGTCCTAGCCTTTATCGTCCAGAAGGGTAAGGGCACGAAGGTGTTGACCTCGATCTCCTTTTCCCTGATGAAGTTGAGTGTGGGGCCTTGGACCCTGCCTATGCTCAATGTCCTATAGAAGCCGGAGGTGTTCTTCACCGAGAGAGTTAGAGCTCTGCTCAAGTTGATGCCGAAGAGCCAGTCAATCTCATGTCGAGCCTTCCCAGCCTCGATCAGGGGGAAGTCCAAAGTCTCGGACTTTTCCTCCCAAGCCTTAACGAGATCCTCCTCGGTCAGGGTGGAGAACCTCATCCGCCTGGCTTTCTCAAGACTTTCCTCTCCGAATACGTGGCGGAGAACCATGTAGGCTATGAGGCTCCCCTCCATGTCGTAGTCACAGGCGCTGACGAAGTGATCGGCTTCCCGAGACTGCTCCCTGATTACATCGATGAATTTACGGGTCCTGCTAAGACCTTTGTCTACTTCGTATGCTGGTGCCCATTTTATATCGAAGACAGGATAGTTCCATTCACCCTCCCTCTGAGCAACATTGAACAGGTGGCCTAGAGCGGTAACTACTACCAGCTCCTCATCGCCGCGATACGCTATGTAATAGGGGACCCTTCTATCTGAGTAACTTGTGGGTGAGCCATCTTCATCGAGAGCCTGGGCTATCCGTCTCGCGGCGAAAGGCTTCTCGCAGATGACCAGCGTGCGCCTACTCGACACAGTTGAACTTCATGGAATGATACGAAAAAACTTTGGGATGCATGATGACCGTGAAGAAGGATGATTTCAACTTCTGATAACCTAATAGAAAGAAAATATGGATGTGGCCGAACGCCTTACTCCAGATACTTTCCCATGTGGGCTGGTGTGGCATGGGGGAGAGGCAGGTCCTTCATCGTCTTGAACCCGGACTCAGCGTTAATGACGTGGGGGATCATATTCGACGTCATGGCAATCGTCCCGTAGTCGCCATGGACGCAAGGCGAGATCTTCTCGTTTATTGGAGGCTCCCCCTTGACGATGACGCTGTCGAACTCCTCCGGGGCGCCGATGTATGCTTTGAAATCCATCGTAATGATGGCCTTACCGCCTTTAATGCCGTAAGCCATCTGCTTGGATCCGGCGTTGTAGCCCTTTGGCACCTTGATGGCGTCGCTTTCAGCGTCGTGATCTAGCACGACGGGCTCTACAGGTTCCACCTTGATATCATCGAGCTCCCAACCGAGGGCGTCGGAGATCATCTTTATCGACTGCTCCAAGCCGACGTGCCCGGTGATCTCGTGGTTCGCTATCTTCTTCTTGAACTCTTCGACTGTAAGGCCTGCGCCTATCTTCTTCTGGAAAGGGATACGCCTCGTTGCAGCGTCCATCTGCCTGGTTATGTAGATGTCCTCGACCCTGGTGCATGGACCCGTCAGGACTATTGGTAGTGTGTCCATGAGGAAACCGGGATTAATACCTGTCCCCAGCAGTGTGCAGCCGTTCTCTTTTGCCAGTTTGTCAAGCTTCTCGGCGTACTCTGCCCCCTCCTCTGTATCATAGGGGTAGGAGAGTTCCTCGCAAGTGGAAATACAGTTGACCCCGTGGTTAAGGATCTGCTTGAACTGGTCAAAGGTCTGCTTAAGGTAAGACATGGTAGTATGGCAGACTATATGGGGTTTCGTCGTGGAAATCACCTTGTCCGCGTCGTCGGAGATTACTACGCCTAGTTTATCACCGCCCAGCACTTCTCCCAGGTCCTTGCCAACTATCTGGGGGTTGATGTCGACAGCCCCCACGATCTCCACACCCTCCTTGGTGAGGAGATGGCTGGCGAGACGTCGTCCTATAACTCCCACTCCGTAAGAAACGACCTTAACTTTCTCCAATGTGAATCGGGATCATCAGTTAACTACTAACTTAAATCTTACGCGAAGAGAGCCTAAACAGCTGGTCACCCTCTCTGTTTAGAGCGTGTGAAACGCCTCAGAGCCACGTCTGCCGCAACTAATAGGGGATCATATAGGTCCGATACTGCTGGACAGTATGCCAGCTCTATCGTGCTGAACTCCTCAATCCCCATCCCCTTCTTTATTCCAAGGGCTACCATGTTGACCCGCCAAGCCGCCCCTTCCTCTCCTATTGCCTGCCCACCGAGTATCCTGCCGGTCTCCGCATCGATCACCAGCTTCACCGATATGTCTTTGGTACCAGGCATCCATGTCGGCTTAACCTGCATGTTGGCCCTTCCAGTCATCACCTTGAATCCATGACGTTCAGCTATTTCGGAGTTGTAGCCGGTACAGGCTATCTCCAACTCCCCGATGTATGAGACAAAAGTACCTAGTCCTCCGTCATAGAACGCTTCACCGCCAGCAGCGTTCACTCCTGCGACGACGGCTTGCTTGAACGCTGCTGTGGCGAGGGCTATGTTTATGGGTTCGCCATCGACTCCGCTGTGAGACATGACGCAGTCACCAACGGCATAGACGTTCTCAACGCTTGTCTCCATCTTCTCGTCGGTGATTATGGCTCCTCGTTCGTGCTTAAGGCCAGCCTCAACGGCGATCCTGGACTCAGGTCTGACGCCGACAGCCATGACAACAATGTCTGTCGGTATGGTTTCCCCTGCGATCTCCACCGACTCGACACGCTCGCTCCCGTTGATCCTGTCGATGCCCTTACCAAAGAGGATGTGCAGATCCTTGGATTCTAGATATTCCCGGATGACCTCCCCCATATCGGGGTCTAGGTTCCGGGGGAACGGGGGTTGACTCCGCTTCGTGACCCATACTTCCAACCCGAGTTCCTTGAGGGCGAAGGCTATCTCCAACCCTATCGCTCCTCCCCCTACCACAACAGCCCTCTTGCTCTTCAGGGCATCATCCTTGAGGGCCTTGGCGTTCTCAGGGTCAGTGACGACGTGAACTCCCCGTCCAAGGAACTCCTCAGCCCCTGGGATGGGCAGTATCACGGGATTACTTCCCGTCGCTATGACGAGGGAATCATAGTCCAACCAGCTGGTCTCGCCGGACTCAAGGTTCTTCACCTTGACCCGCTTGGCATTCGTGTCTATGGAGATCGCTTCATGCTTAATCAGCTTCTTTAGCTGCCTGGTAACGGGAACCGAGTGCTTAAGGTCGTCGAAGCTCTCAACTTTCCCCTCGATTGCGTAAGGCAACCCGCATGGGGAGAACATGTCGTAATCACGTTTTTCTATGATAGAGATCTCAGCCTTCCTGTCCACCCTGGAGGCAGCCCTGGATGCGTACAGACCGCCTGTACCTAAGCCGATGATGACAATCTTCCTCGCATGACTCGTAGTGGACACAGCACGACTCATATGAATAGCCTCAGCTAAGTGAAACTCAGGTCTTTTTAATGCTTTCCCAGCCAAGGCATCACACTGTCTTAACTCGTCTAATTGTGCGTACACTTCCCAAGTTATTGTTAGCCTTGGGAAATGGTAGAGTTACATACTGCGTAGCCTTTGACTGAAGGACACTAACGGCCCGTAATCCCTTCTCTTCAGGTACACTAGAAATAAGAAGAGGATGCAGCCCGGTAGGATGTATAGTGTAAACTGGTTGAAAGCCCTGTGGTATGAAATCGTCTCCTCCTGGAGCAGCCATGTAATCGGAACCGTGCTGCTCTTCACGTTCCACCACATGCTCGGAGTTATCCCCGTAGTCCACGCAACGATGTCACACCCAAGAGGTATCATGCAGAGGACGAAGTGATAGAGCCAGAACATGAGACCAGCATCGTCATCCTCGAAGGCCAAAGGCGCGACGGCGCAACCCAGATACCAAAAAACCAATGCCATAAACTCAACCTCAACGTGGTTCATAGGGAGAAAAAAGAAGACTACATAGATCATGGGAGCCACAAGGAATGGTATTAGTGCAAACCAGGGGAACGACCCTCCCTGTTCAGTAAGCCTCTTATCAGGCATCAGTGAATCTGCAAAGAATATAAGGACCATGAGAGCTGCAACGAGGAAAAAACCTTTAGACGTCTTGATGAACAGAGGGAAATAGCCCATTATAGGTATCCTGCCAACGACCTTTCCAATGACGTTCCCCTCCCTCACCGGTCTCCCATCTTCCACAAGATTGTGGTCCCCCTTAGTCGTGAACCACCAATCATCATCCTCAAGCCAGCTTCTTATGGCTCTATGGACGATGTACTCATCAGACGAGCTTGACCTCAGGAAGACCAAAATGTCTCCCTCAGGCATCGGCTCGGCTACGACATCATTAAAGTCGTCTATATGCCCGATGAGTATGAAGTCGCCCACGCCTAGTGTGGGGACCATGCTCTCGGAGACGACAACCATGATTGGGTAGGGGGTTCCCAGAGTTGATCTTAGAACCTGAAATCCGCCGAATGCAGCACCCGCCAACACGATGAAGAAAAGAAAGTACTTTACGATCTCTCTGTAGTTTTCTCTCAAGTCTCTATTCCCGTCTCTAAGTATTCATTCCTGCTCGGGTAACTCTTTACGGGGGTCGATCCAAGCCGTAAGCAATTGGCAGTTGATAGGCGATGTCTCCCCTCCCGTGAAGCATCTGTCCAGCTCCTCGCAGACGATGCAAGGGCAGTCTATGATTGAATCTATAGTGATGAGCTTCGTCTGGGAGAAGAGCTTGTAGGTCCATCTCCCCTCATGGAGCACCTTCCTCCGCTCCACGACGCCCTTCTCCTCGAATTTCAACGCCAGCCTTGAGCCCTCCCGACTAGTCACTCCGAGATTCTTCCACATGTCGCTCTGGAGGATGCCTTCTTCACCGGCCTCCAAGATCATTTGGATAGCCCTATGCTCTAGGTCGTTGTTTCGCGACACTGCCCGACCTCTGTCACCTATTAGTAGTAGATCAATTCATCCTCTTCGAGAATGCCGTGGAGCTTATGGACGGCTTCCTTGACCATATCCTCGTGCTTGGCCCCTGTGCACACCAGCTTCCCGCTGGCGAAGAGCAGCATCACGACCTTTGGTTCACCCATCCTGTATATGAGCCCGGGAAACTGCTCAGGCTCATACATCACATTGTCCATTATGTCAGCGGCGGCCTCCAAGTCGATCTTCCCATGGAGGTTCGCTGATGCTACGATGTTCTGGATGACAATAGTTGGCTTACCAAGGATGATGATGCCGTTGTTCTTCAGCTCCCTCACCACCTTGTTGACGGCGCTCCTGGCCATCTTCTCCGACTTGGCCCCAGTACACACCATCTTGCCTGAGCCAAAGATCAACGTCGCAGTCTTCGGCCTCTTCAGCCTGAAGACGAGGCCCGGGAACTGCTTGGGCCTATACTCAACGTTCCTGAAAACCTTCATGATTGCTAACAGATCGATCTTCTGATCGAGGGATGCAGAGGCAACGACGTTCTCTATACTTATATCAACTTGCTTCTCAGACATTTAACACACCATTCAATTGAAGGCTCGAATGAACCGCTCTAAAGGCTGTTCACCTTGTGGAGCAGATCCTCTGGGAGGAGGTCTTGGTTCTCGATCTCGACGACGGGAAAGGAATTGATGTTGGGCTCGTGCATCACCTTCTCGCTTGTACCTATCTCTCCAGTGTACGTGTTGTACGTTATGAAGCTACCATCCAGGGAGCTGTTCTGACGCACAAAGTAGAGGAATATCTCGTTAAGAGTCCCACCTATGATGAAGTAGAGATGCCTACCACCGTTCTCTAGATGTTGTATCACATTCATCGTAGGCGAGGAAGCAACCAGCATTACCAAATCTTTGAGAGTCCTCAATTGGACGAATTTCATAGCCTTCACCATATAAACAACCAACGATTATTTAAATACTTTAAATATGAAGGTCCCTTTGGCATAGACTCAAAGGAGATTATAGTCATTTAAGTTAATCACCAATTGTCACATCCAAACATCGAGGTAATCGAAGGAGATCTACTGCACTAGTCGGATTAGGAGCCATTGGACGTCCTCTGGTCTGGCCCCTACAAGGAGCTGCACACCAGAGATTACAGGGTCTCATCATATCTCAAGGCGATCCACTTAAACCCTCTATAAATGACGCAGTTGATTATACCATAAGCCTGCAGTAACGAGGGTGGGAACATTATCTCGAGCCGCCACGTCAAATGGGGGGACCCCGCTTACGGGTCAGTGGACGGGTGGCTCGTCGTTGACCTAGGCGTGACGGTACATAACTCAGACTCTATCCTTGGTTATGGAGGGAGACGTCCTCGCCGAGATACGAGATCTTCCTCGGCCAGATCAGCCCTGCCAAGAGCGACCTCTACAGCGGTCTCGGCGAGGACCTGAAGGGGGTCGACTACGGGCACTGCCAGGTCGCCGTCCTTGAGTACCAAGGAGACTTCCGTGCATCCGCAAAGAACAATCTCGGCGCCATGCTCCACAAGCCGCCTGGCGACCCCCAGCAGAAGCTCCCTACCCCCAGATAGATCCCCAGCCTTGATGTGGTCGTAGATTGCTGCCATGGTGTCCGTCTGCAACTCAGGGGGAGGGACGACGATCTCCGCACCCACTTCCGAGAAGCTCTCGTGGTAGATTCCGCTCCTCACGGTGCCGTCCGTCGCGATCAGGCCAGCCCTGCCAACATCCGGCATCCGAGCCTTGACGTTCCGGGCGGCCAGCTCTATCATGTGCAGAACAGGTATTCCCAGGCTGGTCCTCAGTTCCTCGATGAAGTAGTGGGCCGTGTTGCATGGCATTATTAGAAAGTCGGCGCCGGCGGACTCGAGGACTCTCCCTGCCTTTAACATTTCGGGCAGAGGGCTCGGCCCACCGGCTAGGATGGCAGCGGTCCTGTCGGGGACCTTAGAGTTGCTGTAGATTATCGTCCTTGGATGGTCCTGATCCCTCTCGACGTCTGTCGACCTGACGATCCTGTAGAACAGGTCGGCAGTGGCCTCCGGACCCATGCCGCCCAGGATTCCGATGACCTTCTCACCCATCATAACTCCCTTCCACATCCTGTTGAGGCCTATGCCTAATAGGCTTCCCCTCGGGGGCCTTCATGTTTGGCATGCGCGCCGCCGGTAAAAATCTTAATGATTGGACTTTCGCCCAAAAGGGCTCTTACCAGTTATGCAGAAGGTGCATAGCTTGTTCTCGGGTAGCCCAATAGCCTCTATGACATTCTCGGGGGAGTTGTACCTGACCCGGTTTATTGAGGGGAGCCTCGACGCGACCCCTTCCCCAATCTCCCTCATACCCAGCTCCCTGAAGGGCGCCGCCGCCAGGAACTTCTCCGGGGGATCGGAGAAGCAGGGGTTGAAGATGGGTGCATAACTCACGAGGAACTCGACCTCGGCGGCCCCAGCCTTGAGCAGGCTCTTGGCGATGGACTCGCTCACGGTGCCTCGTACTATGCTATCATCGGTTATCACTACCTTCTTACCCTCGATGGTCTCCCTGATGATATTGTGCTTCAGGTCAGAGGCAATCTTCCTGAAATCCGGGTCGTCTATGATATACGTCCTACCGAGATAGGCGTTCTTGATAACCCCTTCGTCAGGTGTGATCCCTAGAGTCTCGGCGACGCCCGTGCAGACCGATCTTCCCGAGTCGGGTACCGGTATCAGGACCATACCATCCGTGGATCCGCTAAGATCAGTGTAGAGGCGTCTGAGCTTGTGAGTTTCGACGAGTTTGTGCCCCAGCATCTTCCTAGCCGAGTGGACGCTCCTACCCTCTATAATGGAGTCCGGTCGACCGAAGTAAACCCACTCAAATGCGCAGTGGGCCGGCTGCGGGTCGAGAACCTGGCTGACGGATACGCCTTCATCTCCGTACACTACGAGGGAGCCGGGCGTGACGTCCTTCCTCTCCGTGAACCTCTCACCCATCCCCTCCAGGACATCGAGGGGCGCGGACTCGGATGCCGCGTAGAACTCGTCCTCGTTGAGTCCGATGTAGAGCGGCCTGACACCTCTGCCATCCCTGGCGACGAGCAGCTTGCTGCCATCGACCTCCTTATCAAGAACTGCGAGCACAAGGGAGTAGTAAGAGTCTGTCAGGCCCCTTATGGCCTCAGTGACGGAGGACTCGAGGTCCATCCTATTGCCCAAGCTTTCCTCTATCTTGGACAGGACTACCTCCTCGTTGTGGTTGTCGCCACGATAGAAAAAGTACCCGTCGAGAGCTACGGACATCTTATAACGATCGGTCTCGAGCTCCAGAGGGGGGAGGCTTACTTGGTTTGCGCTCTCCCCGGACGCGCATCCTATCACCACGTAGTCGTCTGGGTGCATGAAGGAGCTGAACTGCTCGTGGAAGACATTGGAGACGAGGCCCCTCCCCCTCCACGACCTCAGGGAGCGGTCTCCAGCAGTGGATATCCCCGCGCTCTCCTGGCCCCGATGCTGGACGCCGTATAGAAGGTAGAAGGCCTTCCTCGTCGCGTTTCTCTTCGAGTAGACCCCAACGACTCCCTGCATGATGCACAAGAACAAAACTACTGCATAAAAGGTTAGCCAGAAAGGTATGACTCATCGGAGGCAAATTTAAGGGATCGACGCAATTTAACCGCGTGCAAATGTCCGATCTAGTTGAGTACTACAGGAGGAGGGCAGGGGAGTACGAGGAGATCTACGCTTGGCGTGACCCCCATCGCCAGGAGGAGCAGGAGGTCCTGGCGGAAGCCATCAGGGAGTCCCTTCGGGGGAAGGACGTACTGGAGGTAGCCTGCGGAACCGGCTACTGGACGAGGATCCTATCCAGCTCTGCAAGGACGATCATGGCGACCGATCTGGGCGAGGAGGTTATGGAACTCGCAAAGAAGAAGGACTATGGGTGCCCCGTCACCTTCAGGAAGGAGGACGCCTATGACCTGTCCTTTGAGGACTCGTCGTTCGACGGGGGGCTGGCCTTCACATGGTTCTCCCACATTCCTAGGCACAGGATAGACTCCTTTCTCAGGGGCTTTCACAGGGTCCTGAAGCAGGGCTCCAGGGTCATCGTGGCTGACAACGTTTACATCCCTGGTCTCGGTGGCGAGCTTATCAGTAAGGACGACGATGAGAACACCTACAAGCTCAGGACCCTCAAGGACGGTAGCCGGTTCGTCATCGTTAAGAACTACTTCACTCTCGAAGAGCTGGTCGACATCTTCAGCTTGCACGCGCCTGGATTCAGCGAGGATAATGTTTACTATGGCACATGCTTTTGGTATGTCGACTACGAACTGTGCTGAGGCCTGGCCAGTGAGCAACAGGATACCGAACACAAGGGCTGTCCTAGCCCTGCGAGAACATGGCGTCGAGTTCGAGGGTCACTTCTACAAGTACAGCAAGGACAGCGTCACGAAGGCGGCGGCAGGTGAGCTCGGCGTCCCAGAGCACTCCGTCGTCAAGACCCTTGTCATGGAGGACAGCGAGGGGAACCCGATGATAGTCCTGATGCACGGGGACATGAGGGTTTCCACCAGGGCGCTGGCTCGATTGTTAGGGGTAAAAACGACGGGCACCGTTGACCCGAAGACCGCTCGCAGGCTGACAGGCTACCTGATAGGGGGGATATCCCCCTTCGGCACAAGGAGAGCTCTGGACGTGTACTTGGAGGAGACGATCCTAAAGCTCCAGAGGCTGTTCATAAACGGGGGAGGAGGGGCTTCCTGCTAGAGATGTCGCCCGAAGACTTGGTAAAGGTCCTGAAACCCACCGTCGTCAACGTAGCTATACCCTGACGACTGCTGGTTATTTATCCCCGGAGCAACAAGTATCACCGGTGATCCAATTTGAACAGGTTCAAAGAATACGGCAGGAGGATAGAGGAACAAGTTAGGCCTAAAACTTATCCCCTCGCCGTTAAGATGCTCGAGAGCGAGGACGAGGTACCCGAGGAGGCGAAGAGGCCGACGAAGGATTATGGGAAGTGCCTCTCAACTTGTCAGGTCTTCGCACTGTCCCGCAGGTTCGGCGAGACGGTGGCCCAGCTCTTCGAGGACATGTGGTGTCCAGAGCCAGTCATAGGCTTCGGGCTGGCTGAGCCCCCCG
>SMTZ1_10000428_pt1 | contig 41849 bp, 36 predicted proteins | sample DeeMarSWOR136_30_FD_25667 | JGI IMG/M metagenome (IMG submission 25667) | reverse complement strand
CGGTTCTCATTTATGCGAGAGTTTATTAGATGAAGATTATGATATAATTTGTCTTGATAATTTTTTTACTGGATTCAAAAGAAATATCTCACATCTTATTGACAATCACCGATTTGAACTCCTCCGTCATGATATTACTTTGCCAATATTGTTGGAAGTAGATCAAATATATCATCTTGCCTGTCCAGCCTCACCGGTTCATTATCAGTATAATCCGGTAAAAACCATCAAAACAAATGTGATGGGCACCATCAATATGCTTGGACTAGCCAAACGGGTTAAGGCAAGAATTTTACAGGCTTCGACCTCTGAAATATATGGTGATCCAAATGTACACCCCCAAACGGAGCAATATTGGGGAAACGTGAATCCGATTGGAATTCGAAGCTGTTATGATGAAGGGAAAAGAGTTGCTGAAACTTTGATGATGGATTATCATCGTCAGAATAAGGTTGATATAAAGATTGTTAGAATTTTTAATACTTATGGACCCAATATGGCCCCAAACGATGGACGAGTTGTTAGTAATTTTATTATTCAGGCTTTACAGGGGAAAGATATTTCTGTTTTTGGCAATGGCCACCAAACCCGATCATTTTGCTATGTAGATGATTTAATTGAAGGTCTAATAAGAATGATGAACGGTGATAATTTTATTGGACCGGTGAATCTTGGTAATCCTGAGGAATTTACCATACTGGAACTTGCCCAAAAAATCATCGAATTGACTGGAACAAATTCTAAAATTATTTTTCAACCATTACCAGAAGATGATCCGAACCAGCGTCAACCTGATATTAGTCTTGCTAAACAAAAATTGAAATGGAAACCTGCTATTCAACTTGAAGAGGGTTTACGGAAAACGATTACCTACTTTGAGAATTTGTTAAAGAGCGGGGAAATTTAAATTGGATGTTTTTAATATATAATCAGTAGGCATTAGAATAATATGAGTTTATTCAAAATTGGTCATTATACTGATTTAAAGGGTGGCACAGGTTGTACGGTGATTATTTGTCCTGATGGAACTAAAGGCTCTGGTTATGCCCGTGGTATATCACCCGGCACCAGAGAATACGCTTTATTATCTCCATTTCGAAAAATGGAGGAGATTCATGCTCTTTTACTCACTGGGGGGAGTGCCTTTGGTCTTGATGCAGCTGCGGGAGTTATGCGATATCTGGCAGAACGGAGTAAAGGCTACAAAACCCCTTACGGTATTATACCCATTGTACCTGCCGCTGTAATTTTTGATCTCCCTGTTAAGGATACCAATGCTTATCCATTAGCAGAAAATGCTTATAATGCCTGCAGAAATGCAAAAGCTGACCAAAAAGAGCAAGGAACCATAGGGGCAGGAACAGGTGCTACTGTTGGTAAATGGGCTGGGATAGCTCATATGATGAAAAGTGGAATTGGAATTGCAAAAGAGAAATTTGGAGATGTTTGGGCAGAATCGTTAGCAGTTGTTAATTCAGTGGGTGATATAGTTGATGAAAAGGGTAAAATTATAGCAGGAGCAGTCCAGAATGGAAAATTTATTGCCGAGACCACCTCCCATCCACACTCCTGGCAAGTACCCAAGGTTGATTTTGGTGAAAACACTGTATTGGTTGCAGTCATGACCAATGCTAATTTATCAAAAGTGAGTCTTTACTACCTTGCTGAAAGAGCTCATAATGGAATTGTACAGGCAGTTAAACCTGCTCATACAAGTTTTGATGGTGATATGGTTTTTTCCATGAGTATAGGTGCAAAAACTGTCGACATTGATACCATAACACAAATGAGTATTGAAGCTACCAGAAGAAGTATCATTAATGCTGTTATACATGCCAGTTCACTAGATAATATTCCCACCATAGATATGCTTCCTAGAAAACACCCTTGAGATAGTTCTCCTCAGGTATTACTTATATCGATAAGTGTAGTATTTTTCGACATTATATATTCTGATTGGTGAAATAAAGGACAGTAATGATGAATTTCTGTTGAATGTAATTTTCTTAGGGTGTTTATGTAACTTAATAATAAACAATAAGATAAACTGATATTTATTAAATCTGTTATCCCTTTTATATTTCGGCATAGATTTTGTCTTAATAAAAATTAGATATATAAAGGTGAGAATATTGTGAACACGCTTCAGGAATTACAGGATTCGTTTGAATCATATCATAAATGGCTTTGTAAGGAACGAGGTGAAGTTAGTTTATCAGAATCCTTGGCTTCTTGGTTGAATGAAAACCTTAATGTGGACTATGAAAATGATAAGAAGGGAAGAATAAAAACCGAGGATTACAAAAAATTTGGGGTGTGAAATGCATAGTGCTGTTGACTATCAGAAGGATCATCTACAGGCGATTCACAAATTCTACCATGATGTAGCACAAAGAATGGAAAATCAGATATCATTGGAAGAGGTAGTGATTGTCTGGCTTACTGAGGGATATGCGGAAGATTTTCGACTGAATTATTTAAAGAAACATCGAAATACGCTTGTAGTAACTTGAATTTGCCTCCAAATTATAGCTCCATATGGGTCTCCTCCTAAAAAAGACCAGTTAGATTTAGCTGGTCTTTTTTACTCCTATCAATTGGGCAATTAAGCTTCTACTCCTTGACCTGTTATCAAAATCTATGAAGATAATTTGTTGCCAAGTACCCAGAAGGAGTCGTCCACTTCTAAATGGGATGGTTAATGATGGTTTGATTAAAGCAGCTCTCAGATGAGCATATCCGTTTCCATCATGCCAAGTTTTATCATGATGATATTGTTTTCGCATGGGGATGATAGACTCAAAAAATTCGGGAATGTCCTGAAGTAGTCCTGGTTCATACTCAATAGTGGTTAATCCACCGGTACTACCCGAAACAAATACTGTTACTTGCCCTTCATTTAAACCACTCTCCATCAAGAGGTTATGAACCTGTGCGGTGATATCAAGAATATCATTGAAACCTTTTGTTTTAACGAAAATTTCCCTTGTCTGAATTTCCATTAGCTTATTTTCTTTTAATAATCTTTCTTAAATCATATATGGGGGATGTCGGTAAATCTTGGCACTCAAATATAATTCCATAATCCATCAGCATGGTTAATATTTTAATTTCTATTTCAGACAAGAAAAGGTAAGACAAGTACTCTCTGCGTCCTTTTTGAAAGTGCATTCCACCCATATTTACTTTTGATATTTTTATATGATTTTCGATTAGGTTGTTTAATATTGCTGGTGATTTTAATAGAACCATTGCTAACTTTTTACTGGATATCCAATTTTCATATTGTTTACCGAGATCAAAAATACTCAACACATTCACATTAATATGAGGTGGTACCGCCATAATAAGTAAATTTTTTTCCCAGTCATTTGCAGCAATTTCGTCATCGCAAACGTATATAGAATCAATGGGAAGCTGTCCACACCAACCTATGATAACTTGCCCGTGTATCAATCTATCATCTATACGCCAGATGATGCTTGTTTTCTTCACCCATGTTCTCTTCATTTTTATTATTGCTTCTAATAAACTGGTTGAAATCTAATAAGTTTTAAAATGAAAAAAACAGTTATTTTCTTTTTTCGAAGGCATTTTAGATGGGGACAGATATTGAAAGGATTTAAATATATTTAAGGAGACAATAAATTTGTTAAAATAATTATTTATGATATCTTTTGAAATTAATGTATGACTAGGAAGGATAGAAGCTATTTTAGGATAATAAATGTATCCAAAGGATAATCATTGCCGCTAATTAGTATAAATTATTTCTTGTAAGGCACAGTGAAATGAACTGTCAATCCTCCCAGTTCATTATTTTCTGCCCAGATTTTTCCATCATGGGCTGTGATAATTATTTTACAGATATAAAGTCCAAGTCCATAACCTTTTTTAAATTTATTTTTCTGTCTTACTCTGAAAAATTTATCAAACAAATGATGAAGATCTTCTTCCGACACCCCTTGACCGGTATCGATCACTGATACTTTTATAAACTTGGCATCTTCTTGTTTAGCTTTGATAATAATACGTGAGTTTTTGGGAGAATATTTTATGGCATTTGTAATTATATTTGTCAAAAGACGCTGAATTTGAAAATCATCACCGTATATTTCAGGGAAGTCTTTTGAGATATCTTTTCTGATTTGAATATTTTTATTATCAGCTTTCACCCATACTATTGCTAAAACTGCCTCGAGTACTTTATTAAAATTGAAAGTCTGTTGCTGAAGAATTAATGTTTCTTGTTCCTCACGGAATACATCATGTAAATCCTCAAGTAGATCCAGCGCATTATCCCCCATATCAATAGCTTTTTCGATGATATTTTTATGTCCCTCGTTAAGACTTCCAAAAGTACCATTTATCAAGAGTTCTAAATATCCAATTAAACTGTTCAGAGGAGAACGCACATCATGGAGCAGCATGGTGGATAGTTCCAGTTGGGCTTTTTCTCGTTTGATCAGTTTATCTGCATTTTCGATAAAAAGTGTTATGGGAATTTGATCAGTTCCGGGATTCACTTGAATCATTGGTAAGGGTATTTTAATTGTTTCGGGTGGTTCCAGCCCCACATTAATTAAAAACTTCCTGGTATGATCGGAATTCAGATTTTTGATAAATTTTTCGTAGGGGAAATTTCCTGCTTGGTTATCCACTACATATAAATCAACTGGGACGTTTGTAATTTTACTGTCGAGATCACTGAAAGTTGAGCCAGGATAAACCTCGAGATGACATGAAGTAAGAAGTGATTTATATTTTATAAAAAATTCTTTACTTTTAGTAATTATCCTGGCTGTCGAAGACTTAATCATATAATGATCCGATGTTACTTTCCGTTAAAAGATGGTTCTCTTTTTTCTAAGAAGGCCTTAGTTCCTTCTTTCATATCTTCTGTACCACAAATATTTCCGAACAATTCACCTTCCAAATTCAGACCAGTGTCTAGGTTTTTATCGATACCTTCATTTACTGCTTGAAGTATATACTTCCTGGCGACTGGTGCTTTGGATGTGAGTGATTCCGCAATTTCCATTACCCGGGATGCCAGTTTATTTTTTGGAACGATTTCGTTAATCAATCCATAATTTATGGCAGTTTTAGCGTCAATTGTTTCACCTGTTAAGAGAAGATATAGTGCTCTGCTTATGCCAATAAGACGTGGTAGACGCTGGGTACCACCATAACCAGGAATAAGACCGAGATTAATTTCCGGTTGGCCGAATTTTGCGTCTTCCGATGCAATTCGAATGTGACAGGCCATCACAAGCTCACAGCCACCTCCAAGTGCATAACCATTGATAGCAGCGATTACTGGTTTATCCATTTTTTCAATTAATCGGAATACTTTTTGACCACGACTTGAAAAAATTCTACCTGAGATCTCATCATGATAGTTAATTTCTGCCACATCAGCTCCGGCAACAAAAGCTTTCTCCCCACTTCCAGTAAGGATAATGGCGGAGATGGAATCATTTTGACTTAACTTTTTAAATGCCTGAAATAGTTCAGTAATAGTTTCTGCGTTTAAAGCATTCAATTTCTCTGGCCGGTTAATCGTTATTGTGGCAATCTTTTTATCAATACTCAGTATCAAATTTTTAAATTTCATTCTATGCCTCCTTTAGGTGATTTATACGATTTCGATTTGGCTTTGATTTCCTAAAATAAAACGGTGTGTTTTAGGTATTCCTCGGGCATGGACAATTTGTACATATGAGCCCAAAATGCTACTTTCTATACGAATATCTACATTTTCAATCTTACAATTATCCATAACAATACTGAATTCGATTTCGCTATTGCGAACCTCTGTTTGATCATAAATTGAGGTATACGGTCCGACATAACTATTTTCAATAGTGCAATTTTCACCAATGATTACCGGACCCCTTATGTGACTAGAGATGATCTTTGTCCTTCTCCCAAGAGTAACATCTCCAGCCAGAAGAGATTTATTGTCCACTGTGCCCTCTTGTTTGCTGGGTAAATTGGAAAGAACCAGGCGATTGGCTTCTAATAAATCCTCTGGTTTACCGGTATCTTTCCACCATCCGGTAATTTCAGAAAAGGTAATTTTGTATCCATGATTTAATAAATATTGGTGAGCGTCTGAGATTTCCAATTCTCCGCGGGCACTCGGTTCAATTGAGTTCACCGCTTCAAAAATACTTTTATCATATAAATAAATACCCGCTACTGCATACTCACTTTTGGGATTTGACGGTTTCTCTTCCACGGCAACAATTTTATCCCCTTTAATCTCCGGAACCCCAAATCGAAATGGATCTTTTACCTTGGCCAGGGTTAAGTGGCAATTACTGCCGTCTTTTTCAAATTTTTCGATGAATCTTTTTACTCCCCCGATGACCATATTATCGCCCAAGTAGAAAATGAAGTTATCCTCCTTAATGAAGTCCTGTGATATTTTGACAACATGTGCAAGACCTAATGGTGCTTCTTGAGGAATGTATTGAATACGAACACCCCACCTCTCGCCGGTACCAATTGCCTTGGGAACATCTTCATTGTTTGCATTTATAATAATTCCAATTTCCTTAATTCCTGTTACTGCAACTGCTTCAATGGCATAGTGAAGGATTGGTTTATTGGCAACCGGAATGAGGTGTTTATTCTGGGTGTGAGTGATGGGACGAAGGCGAGTGCCTTTACCACCGCTCGTAATGAGTGCCTTCAAAATCTGTTCCTTCTAAGTTTATTCTATATTTTAACTAATTCTAAGTAATATACTGCGGCAAATATCACAATTTAATTCCTCCGTCATTTGAACCATAGCTGCATTGTAATAATTAATGTCAACTATTATGATTCTCTGATCGGGATCAGCCAGTAATCAAACATTTTTTTTAAATGTAATATTAATAAATTTAAGAATTGTTGCAATAAAGTTTTTTTTGATAATGAAGGGTAGTTGATTTTCTCTTTAAATGCTTGGTTTTAAAATTTTAATTTTTTTCTTGCGTACAACATAAATAATTGTATAATTTTAGCACTCTTAAAAGAAAAGTGCTAAAATAACAATCTAAATTACTAATTTACAAATAATTAAGATTTATAGGAGGGTATAATGAAAATCAGACCGTTAGCTGATCGAGTTGTTGTAAAACCTCTGGAAGATGAGGATAAAACCCCAGGTGGAATTATTCTTCCTGATACGGCAAAAGAGAAACCGATGAAGGGAGAGATTATTTCAGTTGGGCCAGGTAGCCTGAATGATAAGGGTGAAAGAGTGAAATTGGAAGTAAAAAAAGGTGATGTGGTCATTTATGGAAAATATTCCGGAACTGATTTTAAAATGGACAATGTAGATTACTTAATTTTAAGAGAAAGTGATATACTTGCTGTTGTTGAAAAATAAATAAATAAAAGGAGGTTTGAATCATGTCAAAATTAATTGAATACAGTGCTGATGCCAGAGCCAAATTAAAAAAAGGTGTGGATCAATTGGCTGAAGCTGTAAGAGTAACACTTGGACCTAAAGGAAGAAATGTGGTAATAGACAAAAAATTTGGTTCACCTACAGTAACCAAAGATGGTGTTACAGTTGCTAAAGAAATTGAACTGGAGGATCCTATGGAAAATATGGGGGCTCAGATGGTGAAAGAAGTGGCCTCCAAAACCAGTGATGATGCGGGTGATGGAACAACTACTGCTACCGTCTTGGCGCAATCTATTTTCAATGAAGGTTTAAAAAACGTAACAGCTGGTGCCAATGCTACTGAAATCAGAAGAGGGATTGATGAAGCTGTAAAAGCAGTAGTTTCGGAACTTAAAAAATTGAGCAAGGAAGTAGAAGGTAAGAATGAAATTTCCCAGGTTGGTGCTATCTCCGCCAATAATGATGCTGCAATTGGTGAATTACTGGCTGATGCAATGGAAAAGGTTGGTAATGAAGGAGTTATTACTGTTGAAGAAGCAAAAACCCTGGAGACGAATCTTGAGGTTGTTGAGGGTATGCAATTCGATCGTGGTTATCTTTCTCCTTATTTTGTTACTGATGCAGAAAACATGGAAGCGATTTTAGAAGATGGAATGATCCTTATTCATGATAAAAAAATTACCGCTATGAAAGATCTGCTACCTATTCTAGAAAAATCTGCCCAAACTGGTAAACCTTTACTCATCATTGCAGAAGATGTGGAAGGTGAAGCCCTGGCAACACTTGTGGTAAATAAAATCCGTGGAACACTGAAAGTCTGTGCGGTTAAAGCTCCCGGATTTGGTGACCGCAGAAAGGCAATGCTGGAAGATATCGCCGTTTTGACAAATGGTCGTGTCATCAGCGAAGAAACTGGTTTTAAATTGGAGAACGCAGTTCTCAGCGATCTTGGGTCAGCTAAAAGGATAGTAGTGGATAAAGAGAATACTACAATTGTTGAAGGTGCTGGTAAAAAAGATGAAATTAAAGGACGGATTTCGCAGATAAAGAAACAAATCGACAATACCACTTCTGATTACGATCGTGAAAAGCTTCAGGAAAGACTAGCTAAATTGGCTGGTGGTGTTGCGGTGATTAAGATCGGTGCGGCAACCGAAATTGAAATGAAGGAAAAGAAAGCTTTGGTGGAAGATGCCCTCCATGCGACCCGTGCCGCGATAGAAGAAGGTATTGTACCGGGAGGTGGTGTTGCTTACTTGAGAGCCTTACCAGTCTTGGATAAATTGAGTTTTGAAGGTGATAGACAAATTGGCCTTAATATTGTGCGACGGGCATTAGAAGAACCTATCCGACAGATTGTCAACAACTGTGGTTTGGAAGGCTCAGTAGTGGTTGAAAAAGTGAAAGCCGGGAAAACAAATTTTGGTTTCAATGCAGCAACAGAACAGTACGAAGAGGACATGTCGAAAGCCGGTATTATTGACCCAACCAAAGTTTCTCGCACTGCGATTGAAAATGCTTCATCTGTGGCGGGAATGCTGCTCATGACGGAAGCATTAATAGCTGAAAAACCAGAAGAAGAGAAAGTACCTCCGATGCCTCCAGGCGGCGGAGCTGGCATGTATTAATATGCTTCTTAATTAAAACAAAAAACCCTCGATTATTCGAGGGTTTTTTAATTTTTGAACATCGTGATTAATGTATCATATCCCGCAAACTATAATCTAAGCTGAAAAGTTATCGTTCCTCTTCAAATTTCTATTATATATATATTTCCATTGGAAGTATAACACTTTTTTTCTAAATTCTTGCTGGAAAAAATGAGGTCAAATCTCATGTCAACCAACGTTGAAATGGAAAAGATTACAATTCCGGATATTTTAACAAAGAAAAAGAATAATGAGAAGATTGCAGCATTAACCGCTTATGATTTTCTGATGGCGGAAATGCTGGATGAAGCGGGAATTGACATTGTTCTCATTGGTGATTCAGTTGGAATGGTGATTTCAGGATATTCTACAACCTTGCCGGTTACTATGGATCAGATGATATATCACGCAAAAATTGTGAGTAATGCGGTAAAGAGGGCGTTAGTGGTGGTAGATATGCCATTCCTCTCATATCAAACTTCTATAGAAAAAGGAATTGAGAATGCCGGGCGATTTTTAAAAGAGACAGAATCGCAGGCAGTGAAATTAGAGGGTGGTGAAACAGTGGTTGATTTAGTAAGAAAAATGGTTAATTATGGAATTCCGGTTATGGGACATATTGGTCTTGTTCCTCAATCGATACATCGTTTTGGAAGCTATAAATTACAAGGAAAAGATCCCAAGATTGCCAGGCAGCTCAGGCGGGATGCCAAACTGTTAGAAGAAGCCGGTGTATTTTCTATGGTGCTGGAAAAAATTCCTGCAATTCTTGCTAAGGAGATTAGTGAGTCTATTTCAATCCCAACTATCGGGATTGGTGCAGGTCCTTTTTGTGATGGACAAATCTTAGTAAGTCATGATCTTTTGGGTATTTATGATAAGTTCCAACCACGTTTTGTTAGACGTTATGCAAATCTAGCAAAAGATATGCGTAAAGCATTTCGGAATTACCTGAAAGATGTTCGCTCAGGCAATTTCCCCTCAGAAGACGAATATTTCAAATAATTAGCATTTTATTCTGTTCCATAGCATGAAAATTATCCGCGATATCAATCAGATGCAAAACTATTCCGAGACTCACCGACAAAAGGGTAATATCCTCGGTCTGGTTCCAACCATGGGATATCTTCATGAAGGCCATTTGAGTCTGATGAAGATAATGAGACCTCGCTGTGATAAAATGGTAGTAAGTGTTTTCGTTAATCCAACCCAATTTGCCCCAAGTGAAGATTTGGATCGCTATCCGAGAGATTTTGAACGGGATCGTCAGTTATGTCAACTGGAAAAGGTGGATGTGATCTTTTATCCATCGGCAGATCAAATGTATCCAATGTCTTACTATACCTATGTCAATGTTGACAAAATGACCAAATTATTGTGCGGGAAATACCGTCCTAATCATTTTAAAGGCGTTACAACTATTGTAACAAAGCTGTTTAATATTGTAAAACCACATCTGGCTATTTTCGGTGAGAAAGATTATCAGCAACTGCGGGTTATCCAGCAGATGGTAAATGACCTTAACTTTAATATTCAAATCATCAATGGACCTATTGTCAGAGAACCAGATGGACTGGCTATGAGTTCACGGAATGAATATCTCAATAAAGAGGAAAGAGAGAAAGCCATAGTGCTATATAAAAGTCTTCAATTAGCTAAAAAACTTTATGCTGATGGGGAGAGGGATTGTTTAAAACTTAAGAGGAAGATTAAAAAAATTATAAGTAAAATTCAGGATGCCAAAATAGAATACGTTGAAATCGTTGATCCAATTACGCTACAATCAGTAACAACTATGAAAGATGAAGTTCTTATTGCTCTGGCCGTATATATTGGGAAGACTCGTTTAATAGACAATATATTGTTGAGAAGTCATTCTTAAAGTCTGCTAATTCTAACAGCTCCAGATTCATTCATTGTAAGATTTTAGTTTCTTTTATTTGATTTCTATCATACTTCAGTGCCAATCTCTTTTTAAATTACAGACATTTAATGGTATAAAATCAATAAATAAAACAAAATGAGAAGGGAAAATGGATTTTGCCACAATTATTTTAGCAGCTGGTAAAGGGAAACGGATGAAATCTGATCTACCAAAGGTTTTACATCCAATAAATGGACGTCCCATGGTTTATTATGTCATTGAAACAGCCCGAAAACTAGGATCTGATAAAATTGTACTTATAATCGGGCATAAAAAAGAACTGGTGATCTCGGAAACTCAGGGATTAAATGTTGAATATGTTGTTCAGGAGGAGCAGCTGGGAACAGGACATGCAGTACTTCAATGTGCACCTGTATTCAAAGGTTACCGCGGAAATTTGTTGGTATTATCTGGAGATGTCCCATTACTAACCCCGCATACCCTGCAGCAATTAATCGAGATCCAGCAAAGAGAAAGATCATTGGCATCTCTTCTTACTACAGAAATGGAAGATCCAACAGGTTATGGTAGAATTATAAGGGATAGAAAGGGTTTTGTGACCATGATTATTGAACACAAAGATGCCGATGAGCAAATTCTTAAGATAAAAGAAATTAATGTAGGTATTTATATATTTGAGAGTTTAACTCTGTTTCAAACCCTACCTCAATTGAAAAATGACAACAATCAGGGTGAATATTATTTACCCGATGTGGTAAAGATTTATGTGGAGAGAGGGGAGAAAGTGGCTGCTGTATTAACAAGGAATGTTGAAGAAACGCATGGTATAAATAATTTAGAGCAATTAAAAAAAGCTGAAGAGATACTCATATCCCGTGATGTTACATAAAGCTGAAAATTATATTGACGTTCAGCAGTTTACAAATCCTCGAAATTTTTTCTACGGAGTCCTTCTTTATGATTGCCTGAAGTAAATAGTGTCCTGCTTTATATATCTAAAAAAATAATCATCATTTTTATTGCATTAGTATATAACGCATCTAATTACGAGTCTCTATAGTGGTTTATTAAGATTTCACATATACTTCTCCAACACTATTATTTGTTTCACATCAGAATTTAGGTTATATTTGTAGTCTGTTTGGGAAAATAAATAGGAAAAATATGAGAAAAGAAGATGACATTCTTCATATTCAGCCAAAAGACGATTATCCTTCACAAATTAATGCCCGTACTAAGGTAGTTGATATTTTAACGAAAGTTGAAATAAAACAAGCCTTTACCGATAAACTGCTTGACAAAGAATTATTTGATTTAGAGGACAATGATCGGCGGTTTGTAACAGAAATTGTTAATGGAGTTCTGCGCTGGCGTTTACGACTGGACTGGTATCTAAATCAATTATATCTGGGTGAATACGAAAATTTAATCCCTGATGTTAAAAACAATCTCAGATCGTCAATATATCAGTTGATATACATGGATAAAGTGCCACCTTATGCGGTACTTTTTGAAGCGGTTGAGATTGCTAAGAAGAAGTTCAATCAAAAGACCGCCAATCTAGTAAATGCAATACTAAGAAACTACCTGAGGCAGTCCAAGAAATTTGAAATTTTGGAGACACAATTAGAAGTTCTTGATAAATATGCAATTAGATTTTCACATCCCAAGTGGCTTGTTCAGCGCTGGATTGAATATTGGGGTATTGATGAGGTTCGTTTGCTTTGTGAAGCAAATAATTCTCGTCCACATATTTCAGTAAGATTAAATGAAATGCAAATTAATCGAGAGTTATTCTTTAACTCTTTAGAAGAAAATGGCATTGTATATAAAGTAGATAACGATTTCTCTAATTTTGTTTGGATAGAAAATTTCCAAGAATTCAGAAAGCTGGATTTCTTGAACAAGGGGTGGGTTTGTGTTCAGGATGTTAGCACTGGATTACCGATAATTGCTTTGAATCCCCAACCGGGGGATATGATACTTGATATGTGTGCGGCTCCGGGTGGCAAAACTGGATATACTGCAGAAAAAATAAAAAAGAAGAGAAGTGTCGTTGCTATTGATAAGTCTATTACTAGGACCAGGATACTATTTGATAATATTAAAAGAATGAAATATAACAATTGCCATGTTCTTGCAGCAGATGCATTTTCTTTACCATTTCACATCAAATTTGATAAAATCTTGATTGACGCACCTTGTTCTGGATTTGGGGTATTAAATAAACGGGTAGATCTCAGGTGGAAAAGGACCGAACAGGATATAGCAAACATGAAAAAAGTCCAAATTCAACTTCTGGAGTCTGCCACCTCGGCTCTGAAAGAAGGGGGAATAATCGTATATAGCACCTGTACGATTGAACCAGATGAAAATGAGAAGGTGATAGAAGAGTTTTTAAAATCTCACTCGGAATTTAAATTGTTAAATTTGAGTAGCCTAATTCCGGATAAGTATCTAAGCAATCCATATTTTATCGGAACATTTCCTCATAAACATGCAATGGACGGGTCATTTGCTGCAGCCCTACAGCAGGTGCGGAATTAATCCTATATGAATAAACTTATATGATTGTTTACTTTACTCCGAAAAAATATGATTTAAATGTCATTCCGACCGAAGCGATCCCGGCCGGCCGGGAGAGCGAAGTGGAGGAATCTATCGAACTTATAAAGATTTCTCGGCTTCGTCCCGGTCAACCGGGACTTCGCTCGAAATGACAGTTTTACTAAATCTAATGTAAATAATATGTTACTATAAATATTTTCGGAGTAAAAGCACTAATCATATAAACTTATAAAGGAGTACCATATATTCGGTAGGTTTTATATTTCTTTCCCCCCATTAATATGGCTGCTTTATTCATCAGTTCATTATCTTCGAGTACCCAGGACATTTCAGCACTTGGATATCCAGCTGCTGTGCCCCGATAAAAAGTTTCCAAATAGAATATTCCACCGATACCCACGTGTTGCAGTTCCGGCACAACTCCCAGGGTGATGACTCTGAGACTGTTTATTTTTTTACGTTCAATTAGAAATTTAAGCCAGCCGTTTGGAAGAAGTTTTCCATTCTTAATTTTTTTAAAAACCTGATTATAATCCGGTAGGGCAAGTGAAAAACCAACAGGTTTTCCCTTCAGCTCCGCAATCAGAACTAAGTTAGGATCAATTAATTTTTTAAAGTCATTTGCTAAAAAGTCAAATTCTTCCGGAGTCATTGGAACAAAACCCCAGTTTTTCGACCAGGCATTATTATAAATGTATCGGATACGTTCTAATTCTTCATTAAAATTTTTTAAATTTACTGATCGAATCTTTACTCCCAGTTTTTTTTTGGTTGTTTCAGCGACTTTCATCAGCTTTTCATTGAAATTGAACGTATCTTTGTGGATATAATAGGCATACACATCTTTAATTTTTTGGTATCCAAGTTCTTCCATAAGGTTTTTATAGTAAGGTGGGTTGTGTGTCATCATGAAATATGGTGGTGTATCATAACCTTTGACGAGTATACCAATTTCATCATTGGTAGATGGATTCATGGGACCGATCATAAAATCTTTCCCTTTTTCCCGTAGCCAGGCTTTGGCTGTGTCAAGCAAATTATGGAAAACCTCTGGATCATTTATACCATCCAGAAAACCAAAGAATCCAGTATTATCATTATGATATTCGTTATGTCTCTGGTTGGTGATGGCGGCTATTCGGCCAACTGCTGCACCATTTTGGTAAGCCATAAAGTATTTCGCGCTGGCATGCTGAAAAAAAGGATTTTTATTTTGGTCAAGCACTTTCATATAATTCATGATTAGGGGTGGCACCCAGCTTGGATCATTTGCATTGATTTTCCAAACAAATTTGATATATTCTTTTAACTGGTTTTTATTTTCTACTGGTCTAATCTCAATTTGAGACATGTACTTGCCTCCTAAGCATTATTTTTCTAAGTCAAATTTGTTTTTATATTAAATCCATTTTTTTACCAATTTTCTTAACAGTCTCAAGTACCTGATCAAGGTCATTATCAGTATGAGTCGCCATATAAGAGGTGCGGATTAATGAACGATCTGGTGGGACAGCTGGGCTGATGACGGGATTCGTATAAATTCCGGATTGAAACAGAGCACCCCAGAAATTAAAAGTTTTCATATCATCGCCGATCACTAGAGGCACGATTGGTGTTTGAGATTCTCCTGTATTAAAACCTATTTCTTGAAATCCCTTTATCATTTTTTTCCCGGTATTCTGAAGATGATGGACAATTTCTGGTTCGTTCTGGATAATTTCAAGTGATTTTAAAACGGAAGCAATATTTGCCGGTGGCATACTCGCACTAAATATAAGCGGTCTCGCAAAGTGCTTTATATATTGAATAACTTTTTTATTACCTGCGATAAATCCACCAAGAGAGGCAAAGGATTTACTAAAAGTACACATGATTAAATCCACGTCGTCCCATATATCATAATGTTCCAGTGTTCCACGACCAGTAGCTCCTTCTACACCTAAACCATGCGCGTCATCAACATATATCCGGCAATTATGTTTTTTTCCAATCTCTACAAGCTTAGGTAAATTAACAATATCGCCTTCCATGCTAAAGACCCCATCTGTAATAATCATCTTGGGCATTTCCGGATCGAGGTGAGATAACACTCTGTCAAGATCATCCATATCATTGTGCTTGTATCTCTTCACATTTGCACCCATATGAAGACCAGCAGATAAGAAAATACCATCAAATATGCTGGCATGATTGGTTTTGTCTGTAATTATGGTATCATCTTTAGAAACCAGAGTTGAGATTGCCCCCAGATTGCTCTGATAGCCTGTACTAAAACATAAGGCGGATTCCTTTCTAACAAAAACAGCTAGTTTTGCCTCGAGTTCTTCATGGAGTTCTAGAGTGCCGTTTAAAAATCTTGAACCTGAGCAACTTGTTCCGTATTTTTCGATTGCTTTGATGGCAGCTTCCTGTACGCGAGGATCTTTGGTAAGACCAAGGTAATTGTTTGATCCGATCATTATAATTTCTTTGCCATCCATAATCACCCGTGGACCATGGTTTTCCTTAATGGGTTTAAAGTAAGGATAGAATCCCTGCTCCATTGCCTCTTCCGCTCTCTTAAAATTAAAACACTTCTCAAAAATGTCCAATTGATTTCCTCCTAATTTCTCGATAGTATCTGAAGATGAATATAAAATAGTGTAATGATAAATGATAATAAAATTTCATAATGTGAGGAAAGCGGAAACGTTATTTGAATAAACGGTTGAGTAGTTCTTGACTTGAAGTTCCTTTTCCCATTGTGTATAAATGGATTCCAGGTACGCCATAATCTATTAGTTTCCTGCATAACTTTTCTGAATAGTCTAAACCAGCTTTACGGATCTCTGCGGCAGTTTTCCCTTTCTCCATAGATTCAACCAGCTCGCTGGGTAAAGTGATATAAAAATCCCTGGGAAGGCTGGAAATTTGTCCTAAGGTTGTGATTGGTTTTATTCCTGGTAAAATTGGTACTTTAATTCCAATCTCTCTGGCTTTTTCACAAAAATTCTTGAAGACCTCAAAGTTAAAAAACATCTGGGTGATGATATAATGTGCACCCTTATCCACCTTTTGTTTTAAATAAAAAAGATCTTTCTCGAAATTAGGCGCTTCGTAATGTTTCTCAGGGTAACCAGCAACGCCGATACAGAATTGGGTTGGTTGTGCATTTTCGAGCGGTTCAAGATAGATCCCCTTATTCATGTTTGCAATCTGCTCTACTAATTCATTGGCATGTTTATGACCGTCCTTTTCCGGAATAAAGGTTTTTTCTCCAGGTGCGGGATCACCTCTTACCGCGAAAATATTTTCAATACCCAAGAAGTGGAGATCAATGAGAGCATCTTCTGTTTCAAATTTATTGAATCCACCCAAAATAAAATGAGGTACCGTGTCTATTTTATACCGGTTGGTTACCGAAGCACATATCCCTACTGTTCCTGGTTTTTTACGTTTGGGCATTCGGTAAATAACACCATCCCTCTCTTCATAGACAACCTGGGGTTGATGATATGTGACACTGATGAAAGCGGGATTGTATTCAGTTAAAGAATCAATTACAATAAATAAATCTTCAATACTCTGTCCTTTATTCGGTGGAGTAATTTCCAGAGAAATGAAAAGGGATTTGGAATTCTTTATTGCTTCTATAACTTGCATTTTTCAGTTCATTTCTATCTTAAAATTGGTTTCAATGATAATAAATTAAATTCCCTATGTAAAGAAATTTCTTATTGCTGATATATCAGCCTATAAAATTGCTTTTTACAATTAATATAAAGAATAATATTTCCAGGTGAAAAATGGTTGCTCCAGATCAATTTTAAATGACTAAAAATTCATATAAGTAAATGATAATGAATTTGATTTTATTAATTCTTATAATGAAATTTAAGCAAATTCATTTGATAAAGTCTATGGCCAAAATATTACTTACAGGTGCAACTGGTTTTGTCGGGAGTCATATTGCCCAATATTTATCGAAGCAGAATCATGAAGTCATCTGTTTGATCAGAGATGCCAGTAAAATACGCTGGATAAAAGAATTACCATTGCGGATCTGTCAAGGTTCTCTTTATGATTCTCAAACTTATAGAAATCTCCTCTCCGAATCTGAATATGTACTACATGTAGCTGGTGTAACCAAGGCAAAAAAAATGGATGATTATTTTCTGGGAAATTTTGAAACAACCAAAAGATTACTGGAAACAACCAAGGATATGGCGAAGCGACTCAAAAAATTTCTGCTGGTTAGCAGTCAGGCGGCTGTCGGGCCATCTCCTTCGGATCAGCCAATTGATGAGAGCTTTCCTTGTCAACCGGTCTCCAGTTATGGAAAGAGCAAATTAATGGCCGAACAAATTACTTTAGATTATAAGGAAATTTTTCCTATTACCATAATAAGACCCCCAGCTGTCTATGGTCCACGAGATACTGATGTATACCTTATTTTTAAATATATCAGCAAAGGAATCAATTTGAGGGTCGGTGAAGTAGATCAATTAGTAAGCATTGTGTATGTGGGGGATCTGGTGAAGGGAATTGTGGAAGCAGCCTATTCCCCAAAAACTTCCGGCAAGATTTACTTCTTATGTGAAGATACCAGTTATCGATGGTCACAGGTTGCAGAATTATCGGGAGAGATCCTAAATAAAAAATACCTGACAATCAAATTACCATATATTATTGCTTATATTTTGGCTTTTACCATCGAGAAGACCTTTTCCTGGACCAATAAAACAACCATATTAAGTCGGGAAAAAATGCAGGAAATAAAACATCCATACTGGGTTGTTTCCCCTCAAAGGGCTAAGAGGGATTTTGGATATCAAACAGGATATCCATTATCAGATGGTATCAGACATACCTTAAAATGGTATAAAGAAAACGGCTGGATTTAATAAAAATTGTAATCAAATGAGACAGTAAATATGCTTTTCAAACTCCAAAATATTAAAATTGATGAAAAACCCAAGTTATTTGTGGATTATTTATATGATTTCGAAAAGATCTCACCTTTTTTTAAGTGGCATCCGTTGAATGACTGGTCTGTATGTATAGAAGAACGCCTGGCAAATTATTCCCTGAGGCCAGAGATAGTAGAAGTTTTGTATCATCAAAATCAGAAATGGAATGCCTCAGATAAAACGCTGTCCTATGTTGATAAATTGAAAGCACCAAATGCTGTGGCAGTAGTAACAGGCCAACAGGCTGGAATTTTTGGTGGACCGCTATATACGATCTATAAAATCTTAAGTGTCATAAAATTGGTAGAATATTTACAGAAAAAATATGATAAATGGTTTTTCGTTCCTATTTTCTGGATGGAAGTCGGTGATAATGATTACAAGGAGATAAATCACTTTTATTTCTTTACCTTTAATAATGAATTGGAAAGATTGTCGCTTTCAGATTTACCAAATGATTATCGCTCAATAGCGCTTAGAAAAATTCCCTCTGAAATAACAGAACTTCATAAAAGATTCAGTGAAATTTCCCTCCCCAGTGAATTTCGGGATCAAATTGTAGAAAATTTAAAAAGAATTTATACGGAAGGGAAATCCTTTGCCTTGGCTTTTGCTGAGTTGCTGCATTATCTATTTGGAAATTATGGTTTGGTTGTAATGGATCCAACTGAAAAAAGAGTAGCAAACCTTGCCAAACCATTATACTATAAGGTATTACAAAAATCTGGTGAAATTAACAACGTATTTGAGCGTAATAATGATAGTCTGATAGATAAAGGATATCATTTACAGATAGCCCTGGAACCAGGACAATCTCTCCTTTTTATCGAGAATGAAGATAAAGCTCGATCAAAAATAATTTTAGATGGTGAGATGTGCATAATTCAGAATCCCCAAAAAAAATCACAAATATCTGAAAATTCTTTATTTGATTTAATTTCCCAGTCTCCAGATAAATTTACTCCTAATGTTGTTTTGCGACCGGTTTTACAAGATTTTTTACTACCAACAGTAGCGTATATTGGTGGCCCTGCTGAAATCAGTTATGCAGCGCAGTTGAAACAAATATATCAATTACTGGAGGTAGTTGAACCAATATTTTATCCACGTACTCGCATAACAGTGGTTGAGAATAAAATCCAAAAAATTATTAATAAATATGAACTTGATATCCGAAAAATTTTAATTCTCAGGGAAATGTTGGTTGATGAATTTATATCCTCTCACACCGATCAAGAAGTTCACAGTGCATTCAAGATGGCTGAACAGCATATAAAAAAAGCCATGGATGAATTGAAGAGTGTGTTACATCAGATAGATAATACACTGGATAGCGGTATTGGCAAAACCGAAAAGAGTATGATTGATTTTTTAGGTAAATTAAAATATCGTGCAGATCAATCCTATAAAAGAAAATTGGAAACGGAAATCAATCAAATAAACAAAGTTATTTTAAATTTATTCCCCAAGGGTGAATACCAGGAAAGGATTGTAAACAGTTTTTATTTTAAAATAAAATATGGACCAGAGTTTATCGATAAGATTTATCATACTATGGATATCTTAAATTGGGATCATCAACTGATTCTAATGGGATCAGTATAACTTATAGACTTGTAGTTTTTACTTTTTTTAAAAAATATTATACCATCATGAGATTTACTATAATTCTATATAATTTAACATTGTTGATCCTAATTTTCATTAATGCCTCAAGTTATTCGCAGGGAAGAGAAAAACATAATTTTACCGAGGTATTTAATAAACTTGATCAAAAAAACGATTGGAAAATATTAGATACTCTAATAATTCCTGATTTCATTGTGAATAGTCATGAGGAATTACTATACGCAATCGATTTTGATCTTCAGAACGAAACTCACACACTTTTTATTCAAGATAAAGATAGTGCTTTGGTGAATTTATCTTTGTATGAATTTCCTGAACAGGTATCCGCTTTTGGATTTTATTCTAGAGATAAGTCTCCTTCACAAAAGTTTTTCGAAATAGGTTTCGAGTCTTATTACACAGAGGATAAATTTGTTACTTGGTATGGAGAAATTGTTCTGTTCACCCGCCTATTGGATTCTTTAGAAAATCGTGACAAAATTTTAAGAGAATTTAATGCTAAGGTAATTAAATTCTTGCCGAAATCCAGAAACAATGTTCCAATGTTAGATGTGTTACCGGATAAAAATATGGTTCAACATTCCACCAAATACTATCCGAATCGATGGTTTGGACAGGACTATTTTGATAGAATTTATTATGCCGATTATCATACATTAGATGGTTATTCAAGAATTTTTATCATAGATAATATCTCTACATCTAGAGCGGACAGTAACTTTTGGAAATTTTACAGTTTCAGTGAGCAAAATAAGGGAATCATCAACGATACACTGAAAGTTGATACAGACTATTATGTTTTAAATGATCCTCTATGGGGAAGGACAATTCTTGCCAAGAAAAATCAGATTATTTACGGTATTCTAGATTATCGAAACAAGCAATGGGCAGAAGAGAGATTATCAGACATCCTGGAGGAATTGAAAAAACGAAAGATTGTAAAACCGGGATAAGGGGTTATAATTTTATTATTTTAGTGATATTTTTAATTAATAATTTCCAACCGGTGATGTCTAACATTCGATTCGAATATGTTAATTTTTTTTAACTTATCATCCACATATATTCATATTGAATTATTCAAATATTTATCTCACTCTATCGCTCGAAGGAATGGCTGGTTTATTACTGATGAGTCCGAGAAAGCGGATCTGATGATTCAAATAGGAGAACCAAATCAACCACAAATCCAAATTCAGCGGCAAGACAAATTATTTTTGCAGCTTCATCCCCAACACTTAACGAAAATCAGGAAATTTTTGGAATGCGAAGACGCACGCTCACCCGATGAAGAACCTCCGCCAATTGAAAAACCTCTCATGGATACATTGTGTGATGAGATTCATCAAAACATTTGTAGCTATTGCCGGAAAAATAGGATTCCTTTTCTTTATCGTTCCCAATGGCCGGATGGGAAACCTCTAGCCATGTCAATTTCACATGATATAGATCTAACCCGTAAATATGGTGTAAAGTTTTTCCTGAGTGAATTTGGGAAGGGGCATCTTCATAACTCAAAAAGATTAATTTTAGACTTTTTACAAAAGAAAAATGAATACTGGAATTTCTCAGAGCTATTAGATCAATACCGAAAGAAAGGAATAAAAAGTAGCTTTTTTTTCTTAAGTAAACCTTGGGAAAGATTGAATTACAGGTATAATATACAAACAGTAAAATTTAAAAATCTTTTTAGAGATATCCAGGCGGCGGGACATGAAATAGGTCTTCATAGCAGTCGTTTTGCGTTCGATAAACCGAATAAATATGAAAAGCAGAGAAAAAAGCTTGAAAAAATGATTGGTAGAAGGGTCGCTGGGGTAAGACAACATTTTCTCAGAGTGAAATTTCCAATTGGTTGGAGGTATTTTGAGAATTCCGGATTCCAGTACGATTCTTCCTGTGGATATAATAATGCTATCGGGTTTCGGGCAGGAACCTGCCTCCCATTCCAAACTTTCGATTTTGAAAAAAATAAGACGAATGCACTTTATGAAATACCTTTCTGTATAATGGATTATCCATGGATCACTAATGGAAAGCAATTTGATGACAATTGGAAAAGATACCTTAATATATTCCGGATAACTCAAGAATATAATGGATTATTAAATATACTGTGGCACCCTAATAATTTAGCTGAAACACTCTTCAGACCTTACTGGGATGAGATGTTGGAATGGCTTGATGGTATCAACTTTTATCAGGGTACCCTACATGAAATCTTTCAATGGATTAAAAAAGCACAGGGAGTAAAGCTTATGAATGTGACTCCCTCAACCGATGGTCTCACCTTTAATTTAAACAGCCCCTGTTCTATTAAAGATTTGACTTTAAGGTTAATATCTTCACATCCATTGGTAGATAATCAAAATGATATAAAAATAAAAAAAGTTGATGACTTTGATTATCAACTAATCCTTGGAAATATTGTAGAAGGAAATAATCAATTTCAACTGAAGTACTTATCTAATTCTCCATAATAAATATAATTGCCCTAATCGATATAATATAGATGAAAAAAGCAATACCCAAAATAGTGCATGCAACCATAAGTCCTTGTCAGGACGAACGCCGCATATTTAATGAAGCACTTTCAGCTTCTCGAGCAGGATATCTGGTGGAAATTTATGCTCTTAAGGTGCCGGAAGTTGAGGAAATAACATTATTATCTGGTGTTATTATTCGAAGAATTTCCATAAAGTTCTGGAAAGGAGGGCCTTTAAAATTTATCATTTTTAACTGGAGGTTGTCGTGGAAATTGATCAAAGAGGATTTTGACATTCTGCATCTGCATGATTTATGGGTATTGCCGGCGGGGGCCTTAATCTCATTTTTAAAAAATTGTAAAGTCATTTACGATGCTCATGAATTTGCACGTGGACTCGAGATTTTTCAAAAGAAACAGTTATCGGGTAGAATTTGGGCAATTACCGAAAAAATTCTTATTAGAAGAGCTGATGTTATTTTGACTATTAACTCTTTTCACCAAAAACTATTCTCTGGAACTTATAAAAAAATCTCAAAACCGGAGATAATTTTTAACTTTCCTATTCTTGGGAGGAAATACTTCAAAGATAGACTTCCCCAATTTAGAGATCGACGCAATGCCATCCTGTACCAGGGGATTTTTAAAAATCACCGCGGACTAAAACAACTATTGGAAGCGATGACATTAGTAAAATCTGGATGTCTTGATTTGGTTGGCTTTGGGGAAATCGAACTAGAACTAAATCAAATGGTCAAACTTTTAAATATTGATAAAATAGTACGATTTAAAGGAAGAGTCAGCTGGGATCAGCTCTTAAATGAGACCTGCAACGCTAAAATTGGTATTGTTTTATTTGAACCAGTAGGTTTAAATTATCAATATGCATCTCCTAACAAATTTTTCGAGTATGTTATGGCAGGAACTCCGATCATTGCCTCGAATATCGCAACATTTAAAGAATATCTCTCTATTTATGAAGTAGGGATATTAGTTAATATAGAATCAACCGAAGAGATAGCACAAGCCATTCAGAGATTACTGACCGATGAAAAGAAGTGGACGTACCATCATCTGAATTGTCTGAAAGCACGGGAACACTGGAATTGGGAAACACAGGAGCATAAGTTAATCAATATATATAAGAAATGTGTCTTTGAATCATAACTGTAAAAATACGATCTTAATTGACAAACCAAAAATGTTGAATTCTCTGGTATTATTTCTAAAATGAATTCTATAGATAAAGTAAAGTTGTTTCAAAATGATCGCAAAAATATAATCATTATTATTTTTATTGGTTTAGTTATTCGGTTTTTGGCTATTGATTACGGTTTGCCGTCGACCTATAATTCAACTGAATATTTTATTGCCAAAAACGCCCTGAGTTTTGGTGCAAGACAGAGTTTAATTCCCCTCAATTTTATCTACCCTACATTCTACACATACTTAGTAACTGTAATTTTTGCTCTCTATTTTTTAGTAGGAAAATTACTGAGTTGGTTCCCAACTGCCACAGATTTTGCAGTACACTTTCTGGTGGATCCATCTACTTTTTATCTTTTGGGTCGATCGGTAAGTGCACTATTAATTATTTGTTGCGCTATTATATTATATAAAATTTGTCGCTTTATGCTTCCGCCTGTTTTATCTCTTTTTATTTCTCTAGGTATGTTTTTTAGTTTCAATATTTTTTATTTTACTTTATGGATGGTTCCGGATGGACTGCTGGTGTGTGGGACTAGCGTCACCCTTTATTTTATAGTAAAAAATAATCACCATATCCTCCGTTTTTGGGAATTACTAATTGGCTCTGTCATATGCGGCTTAACAATCTCTACCAAATATAACGCCGGATTTCTGGCCATAGGATGGATAATAGCGGTTTCTCTCACACATGGATTAGATTTATCACGGAGATTGGGTAGAATTATTCTTGCATTATTTTTTGTGATGATAGGTTTTTTCATGGGCTCGCCATATTGGATTTTGGCATTTTCTAAATTTGTGACCGGCTTTAGAATGATTCTAACACAAGCGCAGTATGCCTATAATATTGAAGCCGGTTTACCATATGTATGGGAAATGAAAGAAATGGTAATGAGTGAATGGTTACTCGGACTTATTTTTCTCTCAATATTAATATACATGATATATTCCCTTGATCGATTTACTTTACCCTTAATTTTAGTTGTTTTTCCTACATTCATTTTCGTTGGTTGGTGGGAAAAAAAAGGACTAGACTATCTTTTAGTCATTTTTCCTGTTCTATTGGTAATGCTTCCATACATATTCTCTAAAATTTCCGGAAAACGTAAAGCATACATCATTTTTTCTGTAATAATACTTTTCGCTTTATTTTTGAATATCATTCGAATTCTTTATACTGATTTTTTGTATCGACAAAAAGATACCCGTCAGCTAACCGGCATCTGGATAAAAGAAAATGTACCGGCTGGTACGGCGATTTGTTACGATCATTACCATTATGATATCGACTTGATTGATTTTGATCGATATATTCACTATGGTGAGGGAAGTAAATATTTAAATAATCCAATAAAAGAAAAACTAATACAACTACAAAATACAATGCCACACTACCAATTTATCTCTTCCCAAAACCAAGATAGTATACCAGATATTCCTGACAGCTTATTCCAGATTGCAAATAGTGACTCATTTTTGTGGCGTATTTATACAAACCCTCGTAAATCTTTATCTCAAATTGTCTCAGAAGGTACAGAAATTTTGATAGTAAATAGTTATACTTATGATAAATATTTACAGAACGAACCCCCTGGGCCAGATAATCCGCTGCGATATGATTTTCTTCGCCACCAACAATTTTATGAAGAGATTTTCTCTAAATTAATACCGGTTATTACTCTGGAACCTGCTTGGAATAGACCCGGTCCAGTTATAAAAATTTATAATCTACAGGGAATATCAAATGAATGTGTTAATAGGAACTAGTGGATACAGTTATGAAGATTGGCGAGGTGTATTTTATCCAATAGATTTACCTAAAGGAAAGATGCTGGACTACTACGTTAATCATTTTAAATGTGTCGAGATAAATTCAACTTATTATACAATTCCTCATTTTTCAGTATTTCAGCAATTAGATAAGAAAACTCCCGTTGATTTTGAATTTATCGTAAAGTTAAATAAAGCTTCAACCCATGAGAGAAAAAATAACAAAGAGTCAATAGGAAAGCTTATTGATGCTGTTCAACCAATCATCGAGAAGGATAAATTCTCTGGTTTTTTAGCACAATTTCCTTACTCCTTTAAAAATACCCCTGATAGTCGTGCCTATTTATCGAAAATTAAGGAACAGGTAGGTGATTTTGCGTTATTTATAGAATTTCGAAATTGGACTTGGGTGCGACCTGAGACCTTTGAATTTTTAGAACAGAACAATATATGTTATGTAGATGTTGACGAACCAGCATTGCGTGGATTGATAAGACCACAAGGTATTACAACTGGGAAATTGGGTTATATCCGTTTTCACGGCCGTAATGCTAAAGAATGGTGGGCTGGTAGCAATCAAACTCGATATAATTATCTGTATTCCAAATCTGAATTAGATGAATGGTTAATCAATTTATCCCGCATTTTAAAAAAAACCTATAAAACATATATATTTTTCAATAATCATCCACAGGGTAAAGCAATTAGTAACGCTAAAATGCTTCAAGCTCTATTTGATGCACATTTGAACCGACTGCAAAAATGACAGAAGTAATTTGCAAAAAATTCAAACTTTCTGAAATATTTTCTGACAAAAGTAAATATCCTCTGTAAAAACTACTTGTTTGTCATCAAACCTTTTTTGACCATAAAATAATAATAACTTATTGTTTAATTTACAGTTAGTCTTATTAAAAACGATTTGGCATATCTTTTGCATTTAAATTAATTGACTAAAGTTAAACACATAAAAGAAAGGAGAAAAAAATGACTATAGTAAGATGGCGTCCGATGAGAGAGATGTTAAGCATTCAGGATGAAATGAATCGACTCTTTGATCGATTTTTTGTCAAAAATCCGTGGGAAGAACAGGAGAGTGTAGATGCGGTGAATTGGTATCCTAACATGGATATTAGTGAAAACAATAATGAATTTATTGTTAGTGCAGAGTTACCTGGCCTCAAAAAAGAGGATATTCATATTACTTATACCAATGGAACCTTGAAGATTGAAGGTGAAAGAAAGAAGGTTAAGGAAGAAAAGGACACCAATTTCCATCGGGTTGAGAGAGTATATGGAAAATTCTGTCGTACTTTTCAGCTTCCATCACTGATAAAGAATGATAAGATTAGCGCCGATTTCAAGGATGGTATCCTTAGGATCAATCTTCCAAAGGCTGATGAAGTTAAGCCAAAGGAAATTGAAGTAAGACTTTCCTAAGATCTGTTAGGTGTTCTATTATAGGCCCCATTTTGGGGCCTTTTTTATTTTCATAATTTCAGTATAACGATTATGTTGGAAAAATATTTAAATTTTGCATAAATATTCATATCATTGAAATATATTTCTAAATCGAAACAAAACGTCTTTCTCATCGTAACCAATCATGTATCATTATTATCATGGAAAATAATGTATGAACGGTAATTTTTTAAAATTTGAGTAATATAATATGAGATATATTTTTCTAATGGAAAGTGAAATAAAATTTATCTTCCTGTGTATTTTTCATTTTTTACTAATTTACAACTTGAATGCTCAAAATGATAATAATATTGATATCAGATCTGTCAAAATTGGGAAAGTCAAAATGGTTGGTTTTTCTCTGAAACAGTCAAAAGAGATCCAAATTGAAGCAACAGGAGCAGGAGAAAAATTTAGATCTCACCGTAATTCCATGATGGATGATCCCAATTATATGTTTGCTTATGCATGGATTATTGATGCAAAGTTAAGAAAACCTGTATGGCAGATGACTTTAAGTAATACAAAGAAAGTAAAGGAAACCCATTTTAATAGAAAATTCAAAGGGAGTTTATTTCTCCCGGCGGGAGAGTATGAGGTATATTTCAGTGCATTAGTGCCAGACGTAGGTTTTATTGATGATGGTTTTTTTAGTCTGGGGAGACTATTTGACAAAATTTTTAGGCAGGATGTGTGGTATGAAGAGGATGAACGGAGTTGGTATCTTCACATTGAAGGTGTAGATAAAGTGTTCACTGAAGATGAAATAAAAAAACATCACCAGAAGATCAAGGATGAATCGTTCATCTCTTTGACAAATCTGTACAATTCAGAGTATCGACAGATCGGTTTTGAGTTGGGAAAAGAGGGTTTATTCAAAGTATATGCTATCGGAGAAGCTTTTGAAGAGAATTCTTTTGACTATGCATGGATTATTAATGCAGCAACTTCAGAAAAAGTCTGGGAAACCTTGGTAGAGCAAAGTGAACACGCTGGTGGGGCCATTAAAAACCGTGTTTGGAATGAAACCATTAATTTAAAACCAGGTACATACTGGGTGTATTATATCATGGACGATTCTCATTCACCTCATTCGTTTAACAGCAATCCACCGTACGATATTTATTTCTATGGTATTACTCTTACTGGTGTTCCCGGACATTATGATCCAAAAAGTGTGAAAGTATTTCGCGCGCAGAAAGTTAAACCTTTTATTCAATTAACCCGTTTAGGAAATGACGAGTATGTGCAGGAAGCTTTTAAGGTGATATCTCCAATGCAAATCAGAATTTATGCTGTAGGTGAAGGTAGAAGAGGTGAAATGTATGATTACGGCTGGATTTCTGATCTGGAAAGTGGGGAAAAGGTTTGGGAGATGACTTATAATAGGACTCGCCATGCAGGTGGTGCCGATAAAAACCGATTGGTTGATGATATCATTACACTTGCTGCAGGTTCCTACATTGTCCATTATATTACTGATGATTCTCATAGTTATCAGGAGTGGAATAATACACCTCCTTATAATCCAGCACGATGGGGTATCACAGTTTATCCTGCTGATCCAAAATATGACGATGATGAAATTCAAAGATTAAAAAGCGAAGATCTTTTAGAACAGGTTATTACTCAGATCGTTCGTGCCCGTGATGGGAGATTGTATCAAGAGCGGTTTGAAGTTGAAAATGAAACGAAGGTTCGTGTTTATGGTATTGGAGAAGGAGACTGGGACGAGATGTATGATTATGGATGGATAGAAAATGTGTATACTGGTAAAAAAATATGGGAAATGACCTACGAGAAAACCAAATGGGCTGGGGGAGCGAAAAAGAATCGCCTTGTGAATGAAATAATTACCCTACCTGCTGCTAAATATATGCTGGTGTACAGCACTGATAATTCTCATAGCTTTCAATCTTGGAACGATGATCCTCCTGATGATCCCATTCACTATGGAATCACCCTCTTTAGAATGCCTGAATAAAACCGATTTCTATAAATCGATGAAAATAATAAGATCCAAGGTAATTTAGAAAATATCTTATTCAGAAATTACTGAATAACATTGCATGAAGTCATTTTGCCAAGATTAAATTAATAAATTTTTAATCATTCATGGGTTGATTGTTCTTTATTAAAAAGATATGCATCGATAAAATCATCAATATCCCCATCCATAACACGCTGTGCGTTTGAGGTTTCATGTTCACTACGATGGTCTTTCACCATGTTATAGGGATGGAAAACGTAAGATCTGATTTGATTTCCCCAGCTAATGCCTGTTTTTGAGTCTTCAATTTGTTGTTTCTTTTCCTGTTCCTCTTCCAATTTTTTTTGGTATAATCTTGCCTTTAAGATTTTCATGGCATTTGCCTTGTTTTTATGCTGCGAGCGTTCACTCTGACAGGTGACAACTATATTAGTGGGAATGTGTGTTATTCTCACTGCTGAATCAGTACGATTAACATGCTGTCCACCGGCACCACTGGCACGAAATGTATCGATACGTAAATCGGCAGGATCAATGCCTATTTCCACGATATCATCGGCTTCTGGGACGGCAAATACTGATGCAAATGAAGTATGCCTGCGACCACTTGCATCGAACGGTGATATTCTTACCAGCCGATGAACGCCATTTTCGGCTTTGAGATATCCAAAAGCATATAATCCTTTAATTTCAATGGTAACACTCTTAATTCCGGCTTCTTCACCTGGAAGTAAATCTAATATTTCAGTTTTATAATCTTTCTTATCTGACCATCTCAAATACATCCGCATAAGCATTTCAGCCCAATCCTGCGACTCAGTTCCCCCAGCCCCGGGATGGATAGTTAAAATTGCATCCTTTTTATCTTCAGGTGCCGACATCAACCCTTTTATTTCAAGTACCTTAATGTTTTTTAAAAGATTCTGGCTGGTTAAATCAAGCTCTGCAATAATATCATTGGAGTGATCTTCATTACTAAGTTCGAGTAAGACTTCTAAATCTTCCAGTTCTTTTTGAAAACTTGTCCACTCATGGACAATTTCTTTTTCTTCACTAAGCTTCTTGAGAAGAGTCTGAGCTTTTTCAGGATTATTCCATAATGTTGGATTATGGGTCTTTTTTTCCAGTTCATTAATATTATAGATTCGTTTGTCAATGTCAAAGATAACCTCTTAGGTTTTTCAGAATCTCTTGCGCTTTTTTTATTCTATCTTGAATCTCTTCGACCATAAACTTCCTCTTTAATTAAACCGTTATATTTAATAGTAAAATGTCTGTTAGGTTGATTCAGGTCCGTAAATAGATTTTATCTGACAATTTTCAAAGTAATGTTTTAATATATCTGACCATTTATAACCTTCTATCGCCATCATAGCTGCACCGGTTTTACACATCCCTATTCCATGGCCTTGTCCGGCGCCTACTAAGGTAAAAGAAATGGGTGTACCAATTTCGTCCAATTCCTTCTCAATTACGAAGCAAGAACTTTCAAGGTAATCATAGGCCAAGATTTCTCTAATGTTTAATTCACCACGGATACGATAATTTTTAAGGCTTCCAATGATTTCAATTTCTTTCAGTCTGCCCGATCGTCCTCTCCGGATAGGAACGATATCAAACAAAATTCCTATATCCTCACCGGTCTTTTTACAGATTAAATTCTCCAGTTCCTGGCGAGAATAATTCTCTTCCCAGCGAAAATATTTTTTAAATCTTTCCAGTGATTCTGGCACTTCCTTACCCCGTAAATTGCACCAAGCATTGGGTCTTGAAAATATCCACTTTCTGACAATATCATCATCCTGAAGGTTTGAAAAACCTTTTGGGATTTCCTTCCAATCATATTTACCACGGAATTGCGGTAATTCATCAATTTCCCAAACCCCAGCTACATCCTCGGTATGTCCTCCACATATCAGGTTGAAATAGGCATCACAAATATGGTTACCGGACAAAATAACTTGACCACGAGTTTCCTCAACAGCGGTATCGATGTTTTTGTCTTCAAAATCAACACCATAATAACGTAGACAATGACCCCAGTCGCACATGTCGTAGGGATCGGTCAAGTGTTTGTGATCAATCCTTGCCATTACTTCACTGCGGCAAACGATGGATAAACTTTTACTGAATTCCACAGGTAAATCTGTTCCAATTTCAGAGTACACAACTCTTTTCAAATATGATTCTAGTGGAATTTCACTAATGACCATCAGTTTACCCATGTTGTCTATTCTGAATTCCAATGATGCGTTGTAGACATGATCTTTAAAATGCTCTTTCTGAAGAATTTCATCATAACTTTTTATGTTAAATAGTCGTGATTTCGTCTTGACATCGGTGGGGATGATCTTAAAATAATTTTTTACTTCACCGGCGTTCTCATATTCCGCATCAAAAAATTCCAGGATGCCTTTTGGTTGTTTAAAAGTTTCTTTGGTGATTGTCGGGTTAAAATCGGACTTAAATCGCTTGAAATCTTTCTTTGCTTCCAGTTCAGTGGCATATTCTCCAGAAATAATTACGTATTTTGTATTATTATCGATCAATTTTTCATTGAGGTATATATTACCTCCCAATACCAAGATTTTTGCATTTGAATCAGATTGCTTGGCAATTTTAAACTTTTCTTCAATCCGATTTTTATCGAAGGATTCATATAGAATCAAATGAAATTCTTCGCTACCGGGTTTACTCTCTTTTATTTTAACTCTCCATTTCAAATCAGATTTAGTAGGGGGAATAATTATCTTATCTATGGAGTCCACCACGGAGAACTCTCCAAAGACCTGAAAATCAATAAAATCTTGATTTGTAACAACAGCAATTCGGAAGACCGGTTCATCATTTAATTCTTTCAACTGAATATCTCTTACATTTTCTACCATTTGTCGTACATCCGTTTTTTATTACTTTATCAATTGACCGCCAAATATATGATATTTTTTAGATGAAATCAAGATGGTTGCCTGAGGTTATGGAATGTTATTATCTGGAATTATGGCAATCTGTAATTATAATGAGTGATATATTGCTAAAAATTATCTGTTTCTATCTGTCTCTCATAGCCTCAACGATTGCAGATGTTTCGGGAAAATAAATGAAAATGTATAGAACTACCTGGTTTGAATGGTATATTAATATTTGAATTTTCATGATTCCTTTAATATCATTTAATAAAATTGATTTTAGTGGGTATATTTGTTATAATTTGCGATTGAGATTGTTTGTTACTGGATGAAATTTTGAAAAATATCAGTTTATTTGTAATATATTTTTACTTTCTCGCTTTATCCACTTGTACGCTTCTTTATGGTCAACTATCCGAATCGTATGGTGATCAGTTAGTCATTGGTTTTGTTGGTAAGGCTCCGCAAGTTATTAACCCTTTTCAGATTAATAATATTCCGGAAAAATATATTGTTCGTTTGATTTTTGGAACTGGATTGCAGCAATCTTTGAATCGATTTGGCCAGACCAGAAGTCTTATGGAAAAATATAAACCACCTACGTCTAGCGAGGATCAGGGTAGAGTTTGGCGATATGTTCTCTTACGGAATGTTATCCTTCATAATGGGCAATCTCTTCGTAATCAGGATGTGAAGTTTACCTTTGAAATGATAAAGAAATATGGTGGCTATGTCTTAAATAAAAAGTATGATTTTTCAGAAATTTCTGCCATAGAATTAATCGGAGACTTGGAATTCTCCTTCATTTTAAATCGTAAAGAAAAATTCTTTGATGAAAAATTAAGTGGTATTCCCATGCTTTCCCAGACTTATTATCAAAAACTCATAAACAATGGATATTCTATCTTTGAAAATCTGCCTCCCATTGGTTATGGACCTTTCCGACTGGAAAGTAAAAGTGAGTCAGCAGTAAGTCTGGTATCACATCAGAGTTATGTTTTTGGTGGTCCCTTTCTAAATAGGGTTGTTTTTCGTTTTTTTGATAATGAACAACAATTGATTGATGCATTCATTCAAGGTCAAGTTGATTTGATGGAAGTTCAAACATCTATCACAGCCAGAAGACTTCACCAGATTTTGGTGGATCAAGTGAGGGTATTTATTGCCCCACGTCCAGAAAAAAAAGTATATTTTATGTTGTTCAATGTAAATCGATTTCCCTTTAATAATAGTATTATCCGTGCAGCGGTGAGTGCGGGTGTTCATCAGGATGGAATTGCAAAGAGTATTGTAGAACCTCATGGCCACGTCGCTTATTCTATTGTGGATTATACCAATCCTTTCTTCATGGAAAGATTATATCGAAATACCTTTCAACCAGAAAACAGCATGAGAACACTTCAGCGTGAAGGTTGGCAGATAAATAGTTCGAAAGGCACACTGGTAAAAAATGGGAATGATTTTGTTTTCGATTTACTTTTTGAAGAAAATTCCTATGATGAGGAGAATATTGCCAGAGCTGTTAAAATACAACTGAGTGAATTAGGTATTAATGTGCAACCTAAACCTGTAAATATAATAGAAAAAAATAATTTGGTAAAAGAAAACAATTTTACTGCAGTTATAACAGAATTCTCATATTATGATGATGATATCTATGAAGTTATTAAGACATTCTATCTTGAGGTATTGAGAAACATTGATACCCCATTAAACTATACCAGTTCAGAAATTGATCGGCTTCTCAGACAGGCTGAAGCTAATCCGGCGGTAAGGAGACAATTTATTCAGAATTTTTTATTAAGAATTCAAAGAGATGCACCGGCTGTTTTTTTCTTCTTCGATGATAGAATTATTTATGCAGTAAACTACCGGTTTCAAAAGGTCAATATTCCCTTCAGTGGCAGTAATAATCATTATTATCGGTTAAATCCTTTTGAGAATTGGTTCGTACCCAAATCTTTGCAGAAATATTAGATTTGGTGGTTTTATGGCACTAAGATATATCAGAACACATTGGCAACTAGCGAAAAGGATCATTCGAAGATACTTAGAACGTAAGATACAGCGCCGAATGATTCTGAATTTCATGGGATTAGGTGTTTTACCAATTATTATTGTAAGCTTTATTCTGATCAGGCTTACCGAAAATACAGTTCAAAGTTATATCTTTGACCGTAATTTGGAAATTGCCCGTAGTGCCAAAAAGGAAATAGAACTTTTCATAGAAAAACCTCTCACGATTTTGGGAACTATTGTTCTTTCTCGCGACATACTTGAGATGGAAAGATTCACCCAGAGCAGGGTGATAAATAAACTGCTGCAGGAATACCAGATATTCAAAAAAATATTCATACTGGATCGATCAGGAATTGCTGTTGTTACTACCAGTTTTGGTGAAGAATTTAAGGATTATAGCCAAGAGCAATATTTTAATATTACCATGCAGGCCGATACTTTTTTCTCTGAAGTCGATTTTACACCCTCAAGATTCCCAGTAATGCAGATCGCTCTGCCCATAAAAAAATATAATACAGTGGATGGTATTCTTGTGGGGGAAATTGATCTTCAATTTATCTGGGATTTGGTTGATAAAATTAAAATAGGCAAAACGGGATATGCTTTTTTAATCAGTTCCAATGGGACAGTTATTGCCCATCCAGACAAGCAGTTAGTTTTAAATAGAGAATCCTTCTCGCAGTTTGCATTTTATCAAGAATTTATTACCGAGCTTGAAAATATTAACATATATGATTATAACGGAGTAGAAATGTTAGCTGCCTATTCTCCAATCTCTGATTTGAGGTGGGGTATTATCGTACAGCAAAATGAAGCAGAGGCATTTGAATTAGCCCGTAAAATGAGATATCAAGTTACAATTTTTGTTTTTATTATGGCTTTATTTGCTTTGATATTGGCCTTTATGACTATCAGAAGAATTACCAAACCTCTGGAAGTACTTGTGCAGGGTGCTCGGAAATACGCAGAGAGTGATCTTACCCATCGAATTAGGGTTGAGAGGCATGATGAATTGGCAGTACTTGCCAATGAATTTAATAAAATGGCGGAATCGCTTGATAAAAATCAAAAGCAATTGAGGAGAATGGAAAGATTAGCAGCATTAAGTCGCTTTGCCTCATTGGTGAGTCACGAAATTAGAAATCCCTTGAATGCTATGAATATCAATATGCAGATTCTTCGCCGATTAATGACTCAAGCTGATTCTCCACCTGAGAAAAAAGTCAAATATCTCAATATTATCACATCAGAAATAAATCGTATGAATAATCTTGTTTCGAATTTTTTAGCAATTGCGAGACCACCAGAGTTGAATCTTATCCGTTCGGATCTTCATCAAATTCTGGAAGAAGTGATTCTCATTTTAGAAGGACAAGCAAAAAGCTTGGGGATACAGATAAAAAGAATATATACGAAAGAATCTTTACAGGGAATGTTTGATCACAATCAATTAAAGCAAGTGTTTCATAATATACTTTTAAATGCGTTTGAAGCGATGCCAGAAGGAGGAATGCTAAAAGTCACCACCATAAATTTGAATTCAAAAAAAGATAAAAATAACATAAAACCTAAGGTACTAATTAAATTTGAGGACATAGGTCACGGAATTGAAAAAGGAAAATTACCTGACATATTTGAGTTCTATTTTACCACAAAAAAAACCGGAACTGGATTAGGTTTGGCCATAGCAAAACAAATTGTGGAGGGTCATAGAGGTACAATTTCAATCAAAAGTAAAGAACGAGTGGGAACACAGGTCTTAATTGAATTACCAATTGAAGGGTAAGATTAGAATTGATGTTTTTGTGAAATTAAACTCGGGAAATTGATAAGTCTTGATTTTTGGCGGAGATCATATTAATGAATGAGAGGATATTAATAGTTGAAGACGATCTAAATACGCTTGAAGGTCTGGCTGAAATATTAGCTCAAGAAGAATTCCATATCGTCAAAGCAAAAAACAGTAAGGAAGCGTTTCTTGCCCTGAATCAGGGAATTATTAATATTGTTTTAATGGATTATTTGCTTCCTGATAAAGATGGTTTAGAAATCTCAAAGACCATATTGCAGCGTAATACAGATATCAAAATCATCATGATGACCGCATTTGGCTCAGTAAAGAATGCTGTGGAAGCGATGAAAATAGGAATCTATGATTATCTAACAAAACCAATTGATATTGATGAGTTGTTTATCATTATCCGACGAGCAATTAGAGAACAACAGCTGATTATTGAAAATATAGATTTAAAAGATAAATTACTGCAGACCTATAGTTTTGAGAATATTATTGGTTTCAGTGGTAAAATGCAGAATGTTTTTAAAAAAATTATAAAGGTTGCCAATAGCGATGCCACAGTTTTAATCAGAGGAGAAAGTGGTACTGGTAAAGAACTCATTGCTCGTGCTATTCATTTTCAAAGTGCACGTGCAGGCAAACCGCTGGTTGAAATAAGTTGTGCTTCTATTCCGGAAACATTGTTGGAAAGTGAATTATTCGGACACGAGAAAGGAGCATTTACCGGCGCTTATAAATTAAAGAAAGGAAAATTTGAACTAGCCCATGGTGGCTCTCTGTTTTTAGATGAAATTGGAGAACTTCCACTAAGTTTACAAGCAAAATTACTACGTGTCCTTCAGGATCGAACATTTACCAGGGTTGGTGGTATAGAAAAAATTGAAGTAGATGTAAGATTAATCACTGCCACCAATACAAATCTTGAAAATGCCATCGAAAAATCTCATTTTAGAGAGGATCTCTATTATCGGCTGAATGTAATCCCAATTTTTATCCCTCCGCTACGGGAGCGAACAGAAGATATCGGACCTTTGATTGATCATTTCATTAATAAATACTCTACTAAAAATAAAAGGACTATAAAAGGCATTGCCCCTGAAGCAATGAATGCACTTATGAATTGTAACTGGCTTGGAAATGTAAGAGAGTTAGAAAATGCTATAGAAAATGCCGTGGTAATGGCAGATTCGGATATCATTCAACTCTCAGATTTGCCCGGTTATCTGCAGTATCAAGTTTCTATTAATAATGCTTCGAAATTAAATTTAAATGATATGTTAAAAAGCAGCAGTGAATTGAATTTTAAAGAACAATTAATGTTATGTGAACGGGAGATTGTCCGAAAAGCACTCCAAGCCTCTCAGGGAAACAGGACTCATGCGGCAAAAAAACTGGGATTTTCCGTACGCACCTTGCGAAATAAAATTCAAAAATTAAAATTATAAAATGTGAATTATATCTAAATTATAAAATGTATGTTTTCTATTTTAACTTTGTTCTAAAAAAATCTAGTTCCTTTCCTAGTGAATTAGATTTCAAATGACAGAGTTCCTGAGAGATAATTATTTTTATTGATGTTATGGAATTATTAACTGATCAAATTATTGAAAAGGTGAATACGTTCCCTACTGTCAGACCCATTGCTGATAAAGTTATCAAATTGTGTTCGCAGGCAGAGAGTTCAACGCCAGAACTTTTAAAAATAATTTCCAGCGATCCTATTCTGACAGTTCAATTGTTAAGGATAGCCAATGCCTATTATTTTAGTTACCCAAGAATGATTTCTTCTATAGATAGGGCAGTTATTGTTTTGGGTTTTAATCTTGTGAAGGAATTAACGTTAATGATTGCTCTTATCTCATTTTTTCGTAAAACTGACAATAAGTATCATTTTCATCATCATAAAATATGGAAGCATTCCATCCTTACTGGTGTGGCTATGAAAGTATTGGGAGAGATTTATGATTCAAAGAACAAAGATTTGTTATACATAGGGGGATTGCTCCATGATTTGGGAAAGACAGTTTTGTGTCAAACAATACAGGATGAATACTATCTACTCCTTCAAAAATCAATTCAGGAAAAAAGACCACTACATATAATAGAAAAAAAGTATTTGAATTTTGATCATGCAGAAATTGGTGCAAAGCTTATTAAACAGTGGAATTTACCTATAGGGATTGAATTGATGGTTTGTTTTCATCATAAACCTATCACATACCGGGAAAAGGACAGAAACAGTCTCTGGATAAAGTTAATTTACCTGGGTAATGTGCTCATTCACTCATTGGAAAATACCGAGAATGAAGAACCAATAAATAATGAAGACAAATCTTTTATTAAAGAACATTTTTCATTTTCGGATAAGGAAATTGAGAAAACAAAAAGTATAATTAAAAGAGAAATTCAAGCACAAAAATCTTTATTAGAATTTTTATAAAACCTATAAAAATGGAAAATCACCAGAACATCACAGAAGCTTTTGAACATATCATTAAAACACTTCAGAAAGTTGAGCAGACTTCTGAATTATTTTCTCAATTGAAGAATATTACTGCTGAACTTTCATTTATAAAGCAATATGTGATGAAAAGTATTGACACTTTAAATCATCAGTATAATTCTTTTATTAAAGGAACAGAATTACTATCGAGTCTGGTGGAATTTCAGAAGAACATCATCCAGTGTAAAGAACCGGACGATCTGGTTTCTAATCTGTTCTCATTCTTGAAGGGCAATTTGCCTTTTGATGAAGCTTTTATCGCCTTTCGTCGCGAGCAGGATAAAAATGATTATGCTATCATCTCATCACCAATAAATTCTTCAGCCGAGTATAAAGAATTTATCAATAAAAATGCTGGTATCTTGCAGAAATTCTTGTTGGATAATAACCAATTAAGTTATGTCGTTTCTGATACATCAGATGATGAATTTAGTTTCATTGATTGGCGAAATTTAAGTGTTACATCGGCCATATTTTTTCTTCTTCGTGTACATGATCAATTTCTTTCATTCATTAATTTAATTCTCGGATTTATTTCACTGCTAATATATCAGAATTACTATTTATCCTGGGTAAAATCGAGGCTGTTGGAGCAGTCTCAAGTGTTAAAAGTTTTAGACGAAGTAAAGTATAACGATTTTTTTGAGAAGGGTCCCTATTATCTCTTTAGTCTTGATACACAAAATATTGTCATTCATGCCAATTCTGCAGGGGAAAACAATGGTTTGTTCAATTATACTGACCTAATTGGAAATGATTTTTTAGAGATTATTCCCCGTGCTTTTCATAGCGGTCTAAAGAGGGTGATAAACTCCGTCCAAATCGGAAAGATTTCTACTTATCGTTCTCCCCTCATCAGCAAAAATGGAAAAAACCTGATGATGGAGTTTTTAATGAGTAGAATTGAAATTAAAGATAGAGATAATGTTGTATTAGTTCTTGCGGTGGATATTACCGAAAACTATATCAAAGATATGATGGATAAACGCAATGAAATGCTAGACGAGATTGATCAATTTTCGCGGATATTAGTAAGCCAATTTAATAATTTGCTTACCACAATAATACCGAATATTACACTGCTGAGAAACAATATGTCTCCTCAAGATCCGAATCAACCTCAGTTAGAGATAATTGAAAAAGCCGCCAAACGATCTGCCAACCTTGTTCAGAAGTTTTTGTATTATGATGTCGATGAAGGTGAAACACACGAAATCACTAATCTTAATAAAATAATCAGTTCATTTATTCAGGGCTATGATAAATTTAAATCTCATAATATTAAAGTCCAGCTGGATTTGGATCCGCTCCTTAAGGGAGTGAAAATATTACCTTTAAGAATCCGAAAATTATTGGGAATTTTGTTAGACAATAGTGTATTGGCTCTTCAGGGAAAAGCTGATCCAAAGATTCACATTTCCACTACTCTTTTGAGACAACAAATAGATGGATTGATTGAGAATCGCCAATATTATTTAAAAGCGGGGAATTATATCGAATTGTCAGTATTTGATAATGGGTGTGGCATTCCTGAAAGAGGCCTCAGTCAGGTTTTTAAACCATTTTATTCTACTCGTGTCAAAAATGAAGGTGTTGGATTAGAGTTATTTATGGCTTATAATATTCTGAAGGACATGAAGGGGCAGATTTTTATAGACAGTGAAGTTGATAAATATACTAAAGTATCCGTTTTTTTACCTTTCAAGGAGGAAAAAGATTTGAGCCCGGTAAATTTACATGAACAAAGGATGTATAAAACACCTAGTATTAAGCAACCGACTGTACTGGTTGTGGATGATGAATACAACATTAGAAGTATGATGAAAGAGATTATGGAAATGTCGGGATTAAAAGTTTATACCGCTGGTAATGGTCGAGATGGTTTGGATGTTTATCAGCGTCACAAGAAAGATATTGATTTAATTATTATGGACATCGTGATGCCTATTATGGATGGTAGGGCAGCATTTAATGAAATCAGAAAAATTAATCCTAATCAAAAAGTATTCATCATCAGCGGATATTCACAAAGAGAAGATTTGGAAGATATGTTGGAGAAAGGTGCAATCGGTTTTATGCGGAAACCCTTCCAAGTAAAAGAGATTGTTGACAAGGTAAAGGATATCTTAAATATTAAAAATTAGTTTGTTCTGTTGGTTATTGGATATCGGCTCTCATATCAATTAAAAATCTCAATTTATATCCTAAATTATTAATATTATATAGGAAGGTCCTTGCTTTATTAGCAGGGGCTATTTAATATTTACCATTCACAATTAATTTATAATCCCATAATTTTTATTGCTGTAGTTTTTTATGAATCCGATGGTGTTTGGTTAATACATACAGGAAAAAATTTGAATTACTATTTTGAAAAAGCCTATCAGATTAGAACATACGAAGTAGATTTCCGGGGGCATATTCGTCTGACTTCCTTCTTAAATTATATGCAGGATCTGGCGTATTTGCATGCTACTCATCTGGGATTTGGTATTGAAAGCCTGTTAAAGCAAAATATGACCTGGGTTCTTTCTCGCAATCATGTCAAGTTTTTTAATTCTCCTGATTTATCAAAAAAGATAATCGGTAGAACCTGGCCGGCTGGAACTATGGGAAGATTTGCCCTTAGAGAATTTGAATTTTTCGATGAGAGCGATAATATAATAGCCGCTGCCACCACCTCCTGGATATTATTAGATATCAAAAAGAAAAGACCAGTTGAAGTACAGAAATATCTTGGTAAAGTAAAAATATCTCAAAAAAGAGCTATTGATAATTCATTTGATAAATTGCCTCAAATGAGCTCTATTGATAATGAGTTATTACTCAGGGTAAGGGTATCAGATTTAGACGTAAATAAGCATGTTAATAATGTGGCTTTTGTAGAATGGGCCTTAGAATCGATTTCCTTGGAAGATATCTGGCATTCTCAACCTGTTGAAATTGAAGTGGTATATCGGAGGGAGGTATATTATGGAGAGGAGATCTTATCACGGATGCAAAAAGTCAAGGATAAACAAACCCTCACTTTTCTACATCAATTAATCAGCAGGAAACATGAACAGGAAATTGCTTTTTTAAGGAGTATTTGGAAAGTAATGTAGATAATGTTTTAATTTTTCTTTTTAACTGTTAATACTGGACAATTTGCCCACCGGACGACCTTTTCCGTTGTACTTCCAAGTAAAAAATGTTCTATACCGCTTAAACCGTGGGATGAGATAATAATCAGATCAGATGCTTTTTCTTCTGAAATATTAACAATCTGTTTATGTGCTTTCCCTTCACATACAATAAAATTAACCTTGAGATCAGGATGAATTTGCTCCGCAATGAACTCTTTCATATTCTTAATTACTCGGTCTTTCAAATTTTTATCGATTTGAAAAATTGATTCGATTCCCGATGCATAAAAAGACGGATGAACATCTTGTTCAATGACATGTAAAAAGTCAATTTCTGCATCAAATTCTTTGGCCAGGGATACAGCAAAATCAGTAGATTCTTGTGAATAAGGAGAAAAATCTATAGGAACAAGCAGTTTGTTTATTTGAAATTTCTGAATTGACCTGTGGACAGTGAGAACAGGTACAGGTGAAAGGCGGACGATTTTTTCA
>SMTZ1_10000903_pt1 | contig 41854 bp, 45 predicted proteins | sample DeeMarSWOR136_30_FD_25667 | JGI IMG/M metagenome (IMG submission 25667) | reverse complement strand
TTGAGCTGAGCGTATCGGTGCCCCTTGGTGGACTTGGAATTGCTCTCGGTGATCATTTCCAAAAAGTGATAGACATCTTCGCTGCCGAGAGAACCGACGTCCTTTCCTCCGAAGAATTCTTCGAAAAGGTTCATCAGGTACTGGTAGCCCGCGATCGTGCTTGGCCTTAGGTTAGCCTTCTGATAATCCTTGAAAATTTTTAGAGCAAATGAAACCTTCATAGCCGACCTCCTTCACAAAAGGATTTGCAATTTGCAATGAATCGAAGTCCGTCTCGGCAGTCAGATAGCAGATTTCAATCGTTAATCGACAGACGAGAATGGTGGAAAATCCGTTGGTTTCAGTTAGTATTCGCTCCCTCTTCGGATTCCCCGGCGCTTCCCGGATCGCCCTTGGGCGAATACAGCATCGGGTGTCTGGCAAAAAAAGAGCAGCACGGATAGAAGTTTGTTCGAGGCAAATGGAAGCCTCACGTATCAGGAAGCCGCTAGCTCGATTGACGACTGAAGGAGTAACCCATGTCATAAGTGAAAAAGGAGCTTGACAGCAAGCGGCCTCATAGAAGGAATATTTCAGAGTCATATTAGGAAGGCCCTTTGCCGAACAGTATGGTGGAGCCCAAAATCCTCTCACAACCGAAGAACCTCCCTTCCCATTCCTTCCAAGTCACTGAACTTCACCCATTGCCCATGAGTAGGCCGAGGGCATTTGAAATTACATGTAACCTTTTTCTATGGTATTCGTTATTAGAATATTATGGATGAGTGCACGTTATTCTATAACCGACATAAACATAAGCTCTTCGCCTATCTGATGCGAGTGACGGGTGACTACTACCTGTCAGGTGATATCATGCAGGAGAGTTTTACCCGCCTTCTCGAACGGTATGGCCAGGAAGAGCGAAGCGTTCCACTTCTGTATGCAATAGCACGGAATTTAGTTCTCGACGGTGCACGAAGGCAAGCAGGCACGGTGTACCTCGAGGGAGAGCAACGTGACCGTTCCGTTGATCAGGAACATCTTCTCATGGCACGGGAGGAATACCGCCAATTGCTTTCGGCCATGCAGCAACTCGGAAAGGAGGAACGAGACGTGTTGGCCCTTGCGGTAACTGGCGAGCTTTCCTACCGGGAGATTGCTTCAGTTTCCGGCATAAGCGAGTCGAATGTGAAGGTGAAGGTTCACCGGGCCCGCCTCAAACTGAGGGAAATCCTCCAGGAGGGTGATGTATGAATGATTATATGATCAGTATGTTCATCGATGATGAGTTGGGCCTCGATGATAAGGTGGAATTTGTGGAAAGGGTGCATGGGGACAAACCCTTGAGGGATAAAACCGTCGACCTTTTGCGTCAGGAGAAACTGATCCGCTCGGAGGTGGTGGATCAAGTTCCTCCGGTTGAATTAAACGTGAGAAAGAGATTGCCACGTTCGTTGTTACGTCCCGTGGGCGTGGTTGCATCAGCTCTGGCTGCCGCAACAGTTCTTCTGTTCCTTTTTATGCCGTCTCGAGTCAGCACAACCAGTCCATACCGGTTCGTCATTTACCGGCCGGATGCGAGAAAGGTGGAGATTACCGGGAGCTTCAACAATTGGACGCGGATTCCTATGAGGAGGACGGGAACCCGTGGGTACTGGGATATCATCCTTGATCTTCCAAAAGGGGAACACCGGTTTGCCTATGTCCTTGAGGGTCACCAGAAGTTTCCCGACCCAACCATACCGAGTCAGGAAGAGGATGACTTTGGTGGGAAAAACTCAATCCTCGTAGTGAATAGAACGACATGAAGAAATTGGTCTTGCTTCTCGCTGCTGTAATCTTTGCCGCTTCAGGATGTGCAACCCATTCCCATAGTGTGAAGGGTGACACACTCTACCTCCATCTTAAACGACCCCATGCGAAGGTTGTTTACTTCGCGTGTTCCCTCGATGGATATGAGATGCACAAGGCAGAGAAAATTGGCCGGACTACATGGCGAATCACTGTTCCGGCAGGTGTCGAGTTCAGGTATTTCTATATCGTCGACAGCCTCATATACCTCCCCTCCTGTAGGTTCAGGGAAAAGGACGATTTCGGCTCGGAGAACTGCATATATGTCCCGGGGATGTAACCTTTCCCGATGTCATGCGTTATAAGAGAAAAAAAAGACCAGAAAGGAGAAAGAACATGAAGAAGATATGGATTCTAGCACTCGCTGGTTTCCTTTGCGCTTCCATGGCATTTGGGGATGAAGTGGACGAAGGGCTACCCAATAGGGCTGCACGCCAGATTAAGTCCAGCACCAGGCAAATGATACGCGTTGGCGTTGACAAGGAGGAGGCCATAAGGATGACTCGCCTCATGCTGGAGAACCATTTCAGGAAGGAAGAGGTTCTGAGGGCCCATGAGACCATCATGAGAGCCAAGAGGGAGGGATTGCCCGAGGGGCCCATCATGAGTAAGGCCTTTGAGGGGATGGCCAAGCACGTTGAGGCCAGAAATGTCGTGCGAGCGATGGAAAAGGTGCGATCCCGCTGCGGATTGGCCGACGAGCACGCGAAGAGGATAACGGAGGAAAGGGCCGAGAGGGACCAGATACGGAATACCATAGCCAATTGTTATGCAGCGGGCATGAAAAACAGGGATGTAGAGGCGATAGCCCAGGCATTGCAGCAGAGGACTCGGACGCAACAGATGACGAGGGCTCAGGTGGGTAGACTTGCCACAGAGGGCTTCGGGGCCGCGCGGGATATGGCTCGCCTCGGTGCATCGTCCAAGGCCGCCGCTGATGTTGTCTGTCAGGCCCTAGAACATCACTACAACGCGAGAGAGATGAAAACGATGAGGAAATCCTTCATGATCCATTCTAGGTATTCTTCACCCAATAGCCTCGCTGAAAGCTATTCCCATGGGATCCGAGGAGGAAAAAGCGCTGAAGGGCTTGGAGCCTCCGGCATGGGTGGGGCAGGCCATTCAGGTGTTTCAGGCCATGGAGGAGATGGTGGAGGCCCAGGCGGTGCTGGAGGCGGTTCAGGTGGAGGCGGCGGCGGCGGGGGTGGTTCAGGTGGTGGCGGAGGCGGCCATTGATCAAATCGCCTACATTTGATTTAAATTCAGCGAGAAGGGGTCATAGACCCCTTCTTTTTATGAAAGAAGCTTGAGATGGCATTCAAGATATCTGGGGCCCCAAGTAACAAAGGAAGAGGTGGGCTCCGCCCAAGGTCATTAATTGGCCTTATCTTGATTGTTTCAAGATGGAATAGTTCACTGATCAACCTATCCAATCTAACGATATGCGTTTGAAATATTGACTCTACCCAGACTCGGCGAATCTCCCTACTTCAGTTAGGATCATTGATTTGCTGGTTTGCCTTTCAGAGATCTCCTGATCGTATTCTATTTTTTAAAACATGTTTTAAATATCGTTTGACAAGGCTCTCCTGATCTGATATAAGGGTGGTGTTCCCCGACAAAGCCAAACCATCCGTGAGGGTGGGGCGGAAAGCCACGGGTTTGTTAGCAGGGCGCAGGTCCCAGGGCTTTCCAGGTTACGGCATCAAAAGAAATGTCCATGCTGCCGAACCTGATCGAATCGGAACTCCTCGAAAACCTTTTGTGAAACCAAAAGAAAGGAGGGAGACGTTATGAAAAAACTTTCAATTAAGACCTTTTGTGGAAATAAGAGAAAGGAGGCAGATGTTATGAAAAAACATTCAATTCATTCTTCCCTTCTAGCACTCGGTCTGAGTATCTTTATTGTTCTATGGTGCGCCGGAAGTGTTCTAGGCAAAGAATGCGAGGATCCAGAGGAACTAACATTCTCCATTGTTCCAGCAATGGAAACCATGCAAGATTTAGCCCTGTACCAACCTGTGCTGAAGCATCTTCAAAAGGTTACTGGGAAAAAAATCAACTTCTTTATGCCGACCTCCAGAGCTAGTGTCATCGAGGCAATGATGAGTAAGTTTGTGGACATTGCCGTTCATGGTCCCTATTCCTATATTCTTGGAAACGCAAAAGATAAGAACATCGAAGTCTTTGCTACCTATGCAAAGAGGCCAGGAATTATCGCAGAGGAAGGGCCGGGCTACAAATGTTGCCTCATTTCAAAGAAGGGGAGTGGATTTACAACGATCGAGTCCTTGAAGGGCACCACGGTCGCCCTCGTCGATCCTGCCAGTACATCAGGATTTCTTGTGCCGAACATAAGTTTCCCCAAAGTGATTGGGATGCCCCTCGAGAAATACTTCAAAAAAATCGCCTTTTCTGGGGGACACGATCTATCCACGTTAGCAGTTAGGGACGGGAGGGTAGATTGCGCGTTTGTCGCAACCCATCGCTTCGATGAGGTGGTCTACGCTGGCAAAACAAAGAAAGAGGACTATAACTTTATCTGGTACTCTAAATTTATTCCGGGTGATCCTTTTTGCTACAGATTGGAGCTCTGCCCGGATTTAAGGAAAAAGATTGAGGATGCTTTTCTGAATCTTCATACAGTTCCGGGAGCCGACAAATTCCTAGATAACGTCAAGGCTGCGAAAATGGTAAGAATGAAGAGTGAGGACTACGATATCATTAGAGACCTCAAAAAAGCTAAAGATGAGCTCAAAGCCAAGAAGAAGTAATGCAGTGAAATTCAGCTAAGAGTGGAATTTCCACTCTTAGCTGAATATTTCTTTTCTGCCGTTGTCATGACCATATAATTCTTGGGACGACTGTATAAGGAAGGCAACAGATCATATGGCCATTCTTGTTGTCAAAGATCTCAGGGCCAAATACGACAGGTCTGGGCCGGAGGTCCTCAAGAACGTTAGTTTCAGTTTGGATCCCGACGAGTTTCTGGCAATTATTGGACCGAGCGGTGCAGGAAAGTCGACATTAATCCGCTGTATAAATCGATTGGTCGAGCCCGCTGCTGGTGACGTTATCCTCAACGAGATCAATATCACAAAGTTGAGCCAACGAGAACTTAGAAAGATGCGCCGCAGTATGGGAATGATTTTTCAAGAGTTCAATTTAGTAGATAGGATGTCAGTAATGGACAATGTCCTCTCTGGAAGACTCGGGTATACCGGCAACTTCAGGAGCTTGTTGCGGATGTATAAGAAGCCAGACATCAGAAAGGCATTGGAGATATTGGATCGAGTGGGATTGAGTGATTTTGTCGATAAGAGGGCCGATGAGCTGAGCGGAGGCCAAAGGCAGCGGGTGGGAATTGCTCGGGCGCTCATACAAGACCCGAAACTTCTTCTGGTAGACGAACCCACATCTAGCCTGGACCCCAAGATTTCAAAGGAAGTGATGGGTATGATCAAACAGATGTCCAAAGAAGAAGGGGTTCCGGTCCTCTGCAACATCCATGATGTCAATCTCGCCCTTGAGTTTTCCAACAGGGTCATCGGACTTCAGGATGGCATCAAAAAGTTTGATGGTCCGACGAAAAGTGTGGATAGGCATACACTGGAAGAGATATACGCCTTCGAAGTGTTGTAAGGAAACAATTGGAGGATCATGGATCCCTCAAGACTCCAAAAGAATATGGATCTGTTGATTTTCCGCAGGAGAAAAGCGAGGGGGATCCGATACTCTCTTTACGGAATTCTCTTCCTGCTGGTGCTCTCGAGTGTCAAGATTACGATCATCGAGGATACAGATTGGGATAGGATCGGCGGGCTTGGTTCTATTATCAAGGCAATTGGAGAATTTTTTCCACCGGATCTATCCTTAGTTCCCCACCTCTTAATACCGACTATCGAAACCTTTATGATAGCTTCCCTTGGAACTATGGTGGCCATTGTCCTGTCTATTCCAGTCGTCTGGTTTGGTGCTCAAAACATCACACCTTTTTTACCTATTACCTATCCTGTTGGACGATCAGCGATGACTTTATCTCGATCCGTCCATGAAGTCGTTTGGGGGTTGCTCTTTGTTTCTGCTGTCGGCCTCGGTGCCTTTCCCGGAATCCTCGCTGTGGGAATGCGCTCAATTGGTTTTATCTCAAAAGTAACTGCCGAGGCAATCGAAGATGTCGATCCTCGGCCTATCGAGGCGATTAAGGCCGTCGGGGGAAATCGTTTTCAAGTCATTTTATATGGGATCATCCCACAGATTTTACCAATTTATATCGGAAATGCTATTTTTCAGTGGGATATTAACGTTCGCCGTGCCACCATTATGGGACTTGTAGGAGCGGGTGGTTTGGGCTTGGCCTTTCGGAGACAGATGCTGATGTATAACTACGCTGGTGTAACTATGGTAATTGTGGCTATCCTCTCCCTCATTGCAATGGGAGAGGTAATTTCATATTACACTCGCAAGGCAATCATCTAAGCTCATTTACAGGAATGGTATAGAACTCTTATAAGAATCTTTTTGGACCATGCAGGCGATAACAAACACCAGTCCCCAGAGAACATGGAGCCGTTTCAAATATCCCCAGTCCCTTATTCGATACGGTAGTTATCTTCTTATATTGGTTTTTATCGGCTATTCCATGGAGTTCCTCAATATCCCCCTCAGCCGCTTTCTCACCATGTTTGGTAGGCTGGGACATATGATTGCCAACAGATACTATCCCCCGGATATCTCCTATGCTTTAGACAGAGGTTATCTCAGCTATGTGATTGAGACAATTGAGATGGCCTATGTAGGGGCTCTCTTCGGTATCATTCTTTCAATACCCATTTCGTGGTGCGCATCCTTCAATGTAACCCCGAGCAGGCGATTTGCGTATCCCATTGCGAGATTCATCATTATGATATCTCGATCAGTTCATGAGATGATCTGGGCCATGTTGTTTGTGATCATTATCGGGTTTGGTACGTTCCCTGGTGTGCTTGCGCTCACCATGTTCTCAATTGGATTTGCGGGAAAGCTTTTTTCCGAGGAGATTGAGGCCATAAATTCCGGTCAAGTAGAGGCGATTCGGGCTACTGGAGCTAATCCATTCCAACTATTGATATATGCGGTTTTACCACAAGTTAGGGTGGCATGGACAGGGATCTCTATCTACACTTGGGATTCGGCCTTCCGGGCAGCAACGGTGGTGGGATATTTCGGTGCGGGCGGGATGGGTTGGTATTTGAAGCAGACAGTGGAACAACTTGAAACTTTGAGGGTTTCTGCGATCCTGCTCTCGATCATAGCCCTCGTCATTGTCTCTGAGGTGGTATCGGCCTGGGCCAGGAATAAAATTAGTAAACAATAGTTAAATCCAATGGGAAATGTGGCCCTTGTAAGAATCAAAAATTGTCCCCGTTGTTACCTTTCTCACGATGTAGTATACCCATTCCCCTTTTTCCCCTGAGACTCTGATTCTTAAATTCCCCTGACCGTTTCTTGCCCGTTGTAACAGCGATTGAAGTAAAAAAGTAAGGGGTCATGTCATTTCGACCAGCGCGCAGAGATGGACCTACTCACACTTTAATGTTGGAGCAGGAACGAGATTTGTTAAGAACTTCAAAGAGAAATGTGGATTGAGTAGTCTGATAGCACCTTGTTTAAGCTCATATCCATTACAGGCCTGTAATCTTTATTGTCGATTTCAAGATTTCAAGATGTATTCGATCACCGGGGGACAAGCCACAAATTCAGTAGGGTCATCTTTTCTCCCCCGCCCAGATGGTTGGAGGGCTCAGGCCAGATCGTCACAAAAACTGTAACTAAACTGTAACCATCACAACCGAAAATAACCCAACAAAACCCAACATATTCCAACATGGTCCCAGGAAGTGGTTGATACGTAAGGGCTTGAAAATGGTGGGAAATCGCCAATTGATGGTTTAGGACTTAAAATCCCTCGGTGGTTTCCACCGTGCCGGTTCGATCCCGGCCTCGGGCACCAATGAAATCAATACCTCATCGGATATCCGGCAAGATAGTTAACTGGTCGTTTTTACTTTTGACCAACTAAAGGGAATTCCTGTACCGTCTGCCCCGGCCTTTGACTCCTCCTTTCATCCGGTTCGTCGGACTCTCGAAAGGAATTTTTCCTAAAACCCAATTTTGGGGAGGGAATATACCGATTTCCAACCACTGCTCAGTGGTTCTTTTAGATAAGGCTCCATTTCTGAAGCCTTCCGTAGTGTCACCTTTTCCACCGGCGGGACCTCTCCTGGTGGAAATGCTTCCAGAATCTGATCAACCACCAAAGTGAGGTATTTCAGAATTGCCGCGATAGGTCTTTTTGCTTTCTGGGCACTCGCCTTGGTTGGGAATCCCACGACGCCTTCAGGGGTGGCCGCGATCTCAATAGGAGCATGACCTTCCCCTTCTGACCAGCGATGGGGGCGATTGAAGGTGTCCACCGCGTTGTCGAAGTGACCGGTGGGCAGGAAACCCTTTGGTTCGGTTTCCTGGGCCATTGCCATCTCGACCATCCCCTCGGGGAACATGAGGAGAGCAACCGACGTTTCGGCCTCATCGGCATGGATGAAAGGCGTTTCAAGGGAATCTTCCTTGGCCTTGGGGTAGAAAAACTCCCTGACTGCCCTGTGCCAGTCAAGAACCTGGAAGACACCCGGGAGCTGGTATCGATACATGAATTCGTGCAGGGCCGTCTCCATGGCCCAGAGCTGGCCGTGATTGTTGACGATGATCTGCTTCCGGAAACCGTCGTTCCAGAGCCCGAGCATAACATAAACAAGCATCTCCTTAACCACATCTTGAGGGATGTTTATCGTTCCGGGCATCCCTATATGGTGATAGGGATGCGCCCCATAGCTCAAGGGATTATGGACGAGATTTACGGGTCTTCCCTGTTTTTCCGTGTACCTCCTTACCCCCTCGACGATCTGGGTAACCATGAAATTATCCAGCCCAGACACAGTATGCATGCCATGATTTTCCGTGCATCCCACTGGGATGAGTACTACATCGTTTTTCCGACGATTCTCGACAAGCTTTTGACGAGGTGTGGTTTGAATATAGCTGCCCGGCTTGCCTAATTCCGGTGGTGAGGGGATCTCATAATCCTTCAGGATAGCATCAATTTCTCCCTCTGAGGCATTCCACAGTTCGTTTTTTAACCTGCCAACCTCCGTATCCTCGAACAAGATGGCGGGATTATCGGTAGTTATCCAGATACTGTTATTTGACATTTTTGTCCTCCTTTACGATTGGTTTTTCTTGCTTATCTCCCCTCATGTTACAGTTCTCACCTTTGTGTTTTTCTCCTTCGCATTTGAGGAAAAACGATTTTGGTGCGTAACCGAGATTACTCTAACATTGCAAATATAACACACGGTGAGCGCTATTTTCCATGGAGTGAAAAGTACCGTCTTTATAGCAGATTGCACAAATGAATGTCAATGTTAAAAGAGTCAACAAGTCGGGCCACCTTTTTTGCTGTCGGTTTCCCAAATATCTTCACACAAGATCATTGCGCCCAACTGATTCTGTCCGGAACCAACTTATTTCAAAGAAAAATCGTTATAATGTTGAAAATTATTTGCCTACGGAATAGAATACCGTGAAATCCGACTTTTGGAAGAGAAAGGAGGTTTGTCATGAAGGCGTTAGTCTTGGATGCTCAGTGGGATCCGAAGCCTGGTTATGTAGTCAGCGAGTTCGAGAAGAGGACCGGGAAGGCCATCAACGGGAATAGTATCTGGAGGCATCCAAAACTGGAGATCAAACAGATCGACACCCCCGAAATTGGTCCAGATGAGGTTCTTATCAAGGTGAGGGCCTGCGGCATCTGCGGTTCCGACATGCACTTCTATGAAACGGATCCCGATGACTACATCCTTTACCCAGGTCTCACCAAGTTCCCGACTGCATTGGGTCATGAATTCTCAGGGGAGGTTATCGAAGTGGGGAAGAACGTGGAGAACGTGGGGGTGGGCGATATGGTCACGGTGGAGGAGATGAACTGGTGCGGCCATTGTACGCCCTGCCGGAACTGTTTCCCCAACCAGTGTGAGAACTTGGAAGAGATAGGCTTCACGATACATGGCGCTCTAGCGGAATACATCGCGGTAAATGGAAAGTACTGCTGGTCCATCGATTTCATCGCGGATCGTTACGGCGGGGACAAGGAGAAAGCCTTCGAGGTGGGCGCTACCGTCGAGCCCCACTGTGTAGCGTACAACAGCATCTTCGAATGCGCTGGTGGATTTAAACCTGGAGGGTATGCCACGGTGTACGGTGCCGGCCCTATTGGTCTCGCGGCCATCGCTCTTCTCAAAGCAGCGGGAGCGGCAAAGGTCATCGCTTTCGAGATCTCTGAGGGAAGGCGTGCGCTGGCAGAGAAAGTCGGCGCTGATACCGTATGCGACCCGGCCACGGTAACACCCCACGAGGTCGTCTTGGACCTAACGGAGGGTGCCGGGGCAGAGGTTCATGTGGAGGCTGCCGGAGCACCTGCCAAGACGGTGCCAGAGATGGAGCAATCGATGGCCATAGGCGGATGGATCACCCAGATTGGCCGGGCAGCGGAAAGGGTTCCGATGTACCTTGAAACGTTCCAGGTGAAGAAGGGGAGGATTTTCGGCGCCCAAGGTCACTCCGGTTACGGCAATTTCCCCAATGTTATTCGCCTCATTGCATCGGGAGCAATCGATCCATCCAAAATCATTACTTCTCGATACGACCTTGATCATGCTGTCGATGCCATTGTAAAATCCAGTAGCCGTGAGGACGGCAAGGTGATGGTTAGAATAGGGTAGATTGGTCTGACTGTTGGGCTCGATCGGTCTCATCAGAGTTTTGACAGGATCTCTCTCACCGTACGGATGGCATCCTCGGCTGCTTGACGAAAGGTGGGCAGGGGTAATACCTCGAAGGAGAGATATCCTTGATACCCCATGTCCTGCAAAACCCGCAATACACCCGCTACATCGAGGTGTCCATAGCCCGGTGCCCATCGGTTGCTATCGGCTAGATGGACATGCCCGAGCTCGGGCCCCGCTGTCCGAAGGCTGGCCGTGATGTCCGCTTCTTCGATGTTCATGTGGAAGGTGTCGGCCAACAGCTTGAGGCTGGGTGTTTCGACCTGCCTGATAACCCTCACCCCTTCTTCCAGCGTGTTTAGGTAGTCGCACTCGTAACGGTTGAGCGGTTCCAGTAGGATTGTCACGCCTGCTTCAGCCGCGGCCTTCGAGCACTCTTTCAGACAATCGAACGCTGCTTCACGATGAATTGGGCGTTTCTGAGGGTCATTCCCGAGGCGACCGTTGATGGAGCCGATCGTCACGGCGGAATTTAGGTGCGCGGCCAGAGCGATGTGCTCCTTTATGCGCATCACCGCTTGGCGCCGGATATCGGGGTCTGGATCGGAAAACGTCAGGCCTTCTTGCGTTGCGGCCATTCCAGTACCAAGGGTGGAAATTCCGAGGCCGTATGTGTCGGCAAGCTTCTTCACTTCATCCCGGTTGATCTGCCTGGGATGGCGGATGTGCAGTTCCACCCCGTCGTAGCCGAGTTGAGAAGCCAGGGCGAAGACATCGCTTGGCGATCCTCGCATGATAATGGCGCCCCCCGGAGCCTCGCTCTGAGTCGCTGTTAGCGATATTTTCATTCGTCTAGCCCTCCTCCCTCCTCAATCTGCTGCTCCTTCCCAAAGGGATTGTCCCAGAGCAAAGTTCTGCACTTGACGACACACGTGAACAGGAGAAACCACAGCCCACGTTTTGGTTTACTTTTCATGGCCCGTTGCACAAATTCCTTTAAACTGCCGAGATAGAGATTCCAGATGTCAAGATCCAAATGCCAAATAAAACCCGAACTTTTTGAACTTTGAGCTTTGTCATTTTTCATTAGAGATAGGGTTTCAGGCTATCCCAGGCTTTGCTTGCCATCTCTTTTGGAGAGTTCGTTTCCCATAGGTTTGGGTTGATCAATTCCACAGAAAGGGGGCCCTCATAGCCCTTAGTCTTCAGGACCCCGCAGAATCCACCCAAATCGATAATGCCCTCTCCTGGATAAAGCCGGTCCTCATCGCGGAGCTCATTCCTTGGGCGATCTGCTGCATCGTGAAAATGGACAAGGGAAATCCTTTCGGGGGGGATTTCTTTCAAATCGTCGAGGGTGTTTTCACCGACATAAAAGTGGAAGGTGTCGATGAGCAGACCGACCTCCTGATTCTTGATTTCCTTGACAATGTCGAGACCGTCAAGATGCTTCCTTATAGAAAAGAAATCAAAACCTATGGGCTCAAAAAGAACCTTTACCCCATAGCTCCTCCCCAAATCAGCCAGCCTTTGCAATCTCTCCACGGTTCTCGGCTTGATCTCTGATAGCGGTAGGTGATTGGGGTTTTTGCTTGGGACCGAAACGAGGGTATCACAGTCGATCAATTGGCAGAGGGTCATCATGTACTCAGCTTTTTTCAACATGAAATCGAAATTTTCCTCGGGGACCAGAGAAAAGTACTCCAAGGAATTCAAGGTGGCCACGTGGATTCCATGTTTTTGGAGCAAAGCCCTCAGTTCCTTGCACGAATGATCCATGAGATACGCTTCCACCTTTGAATCTCTTAACTCCAAATCCCTGAACCCCACTTGAGCGCAAACCTCGATGAATTCCTCAATATCGCACTGCATGATGGAATATTGATTCATACACGGCTTCATATGTTCCTCCTTTTATTGGAAAAATTTTTACGCCACGTTTCTCGCCGATTTACGGTAAGCGTTTCCGGAAACAATTTTTAGCTTGAGCACCAGTATTGTAGGAACGAAAACCGTAATTTTCAAGGGAGAAAATTCTGGAATCAGGAGTAACCGGCCTGAGAAGCGTTGTTAAAAATATAGCGTGCTATTAATAATTCGTCCGGGAGTTTCCTGAGTTACACAGGAAATTTTTTTTAACTCTTTAGTTTAATATAATTTTGAATTTCGGTTGGGGACTCCATTGTCCCTTCGCTTCAAAGCTCTGCGGTCTGTTGCCCAAATTCCCTTTTGCTCACTGGAAAGAATTTTGGAAAATTCTAGAGTTCGCTTCACTGAGAATGGTTAGCCAAAATTCTTTAATGTTCGCTCCAGGGAACCAGGGCAACGACCTGTTCCGAAATGACCCTTCTCCAGCAGATTACGCTCAGGGACAAGGGAATCCCCTAAAAGTCCGGAAATTCCAGTAATTTGTTAGGTTGACAGTTGGTTTTCTTCCTCCTAATATGGTTTTTGAAAATGTATGTAATCTTTATGCCACCAAGATCATAAGGAGAACAAAATGGGAAGTTCTGAAAATGATAAAGTTAGGATTGGTCTTATCGGAACAGGTAGGATTGGCTGCATTCATGCTGAGAGCTTATCTTTCAGACTGCCCCAGGCAGATCTATTGTGTATCTCAGATATTAATCTTAATGCAGCGAAAGACTGCGCAAAGGAGTTCAAAGTAGATAATGTTTATGAGGATTACAGGAAAATTTTGGAAAGACAGGACATTGACGCAGTTGTCATATCCTCTTCCACCGATACCCATGCCGAGATAATTAAGGGGGCTGCGGAGAATGGAAAACATATATTCTGCGAAAAACCAATAGCGCTGGATCTTTCACAGATTGATGAAGCCCTTCAGGCAGTGAATAATGCTGGGATTAAGCTTCAGATAGGCTTCAATCGGAGATTTGATCCAAATTTCAAAAAGATTAGAGAGCTCGTTAGCTCAGGAAAGATAGGCAAGCCATATCTCTTAAGGATAACGAGCAGGGATCCTGTTCCCCCTCCCTATGAGTATATTAAATCCTCTGGGGGGATTTTTCTTGATATGACAATTCATGATTTTGATATGGCTCGCTATCTTCTTCTTGATGAGATTACCGAGATCTTTGCAACTGGCGATGTGCTTGTGGATACAAAAATTGGAGACTTCGGAGATATCGATACCGCCATGATTACTCTAAAGTTCAGAAATGGTGCTATTGGGAGCATCGATAATAGCAGGAAGGCTATTTATGGGTATGACCAGAGAGTGGAGATACTTGGATCTGAGGGATGTGCCACTGCTTTCAATAAGACCCCTGATCAGGTTGCTATCAGTGATAATCAGGGAATCCACACGGAGAAACCACTTTATTTCTTTCTTGAGAGATATAGAGAATCCTATATCCAGGAGATGCGGGAGTTTATCGATGCAGTAAAGAACGATAAAACACCTCCAGTAGTAGGAAAAGATGGCAGAATCTCTGTTCTCATCGCGATGGCAGCCAAAAGATCTCTTGAGGAACACAAGCCTGTTAAGATAAATATGTAGGGATATATTAGTTCAACGTTTCCTTAGCGGTTTTACCCGAACAGAGGGTCAGATAAGCGGTAGCTCCTTCAACATCGCGCTCGATGAGAGGCATTCGACGGATACCGGATGTTTTAAAGGCGTAAATATCGGTCCTCCTTTATCACATCATCAGAACGAAATGCTCTCCTCTTCTTCTGGGAGTAGGTGGAGTTTTGAAGAGGGTAACTGGTGGTAGACATTTCCATCCAAAATGCACACTGTGCTCGTATCATGGAGATCTACGATAAATTCGCTCTATGAGAATTATTGAGAGAATCCCAACCAGAGCATTGGTAATTCAGCAATATTCATTTGTCAATCCAAAATTCTCCTGGAGTTTCCTGGCTTTTTTAGCAAATATTTCTGCGGAGGGCTCCCCTGTCCCTTCGCTTCAAAGCTCTGCGGTCTGTTGCCCAAATTCCCTTTCGCTCCCTGAAAAGAATTTTGGACCATTCTAGAGTTCGCTTCACTGCAAACCCAAAACTCGCCCTGCGGACTCAGACATTGGGTTTGCGGCCGTTTCGCTTCACTAAGAATGGTTAGCAAAAATTCTTTAATATTCGCTCCAGGAGGTTTAAGCAACAGCCCCTTGATCTTTGAATTTTCCATCAAAACCGAATACGTTTACTAAACAAGCGAATAATAGACGCAAATAGATACTGCGTTGGCGGTTCCGGTTTCTCTGTTTTCAATATAGACTGAAAGCTATTGGAGGTTGCTACCAGGTCACCCCTCGTCCCAGTATGTGAAGTTGCTCCCGCAGTTCACATTCCTTTGCAGGCTTGACGGAAAGCTTTTTCATCGAGAATTCTTTTGCTTCCAGTACCTTTGCCTATAATCTTCCCGTACAGGGCTGAAGATATCGATAACTTTACAGTCTGCTTCTCGTATGAAAGCTCCGTGCATTATGTTAGCAGGGAGGTGGATCAGATCTCCTTTTTGTACCCGGTAGATCTTGTCTTCTATAACCTCATCACAATAGCCATCTACCACAATCATAATTTGTTCTTGAGGATGAGAGTGAAGCGGAAAGATGCTTCCTGCTTTCATGGTAAGAAAGCTAACCATGATGTTCTCACCCCAAACTAAATGGCTTAGAGCCCCAGGAGACAGTTCTGTAATAGGTACTTCTTCATAAGGACGAGTTGTGTATTTTTTCTTATCCTTCGGCCTGGCCCAAGAAAAATCTGATTCCTTCATTGGGGTTTCTCCTTTATCACATGATTCGCTGAGAAAGTGTTGTCGGGAAACATTGTTTTTGGTCTCCGTTCCTGCTGCCTAACCTTTTATAGTTTTGATTCTTTTGTTTGTCAAGCGTACATTGAGTCACGCTGTGACTCGGAATAGACAAAAATTCCACATCTCACGTTCTTGCTTTGTAGGATGGTCGGTTTTATCCTCACCTATGGCGTCAAAGCCACTGTCTGAGCTCTTAACATAAACCCACAACCGTCTTGAAAATGGCTCAGACGCTGATTCACTAACTACCGGCCCCAACCTCTATTTCCTTGATCTCTTCTGTTACCTCTAAGAGGGAAGTATGTCCCTACCTATTTATATTGTTAATGTTTTTCGCTTGACCCTCATCTCTGTTTCATGCTACATTCGCCTTACTTACGAACCATTAGGGGAGGTCGAATGGTTGTAAATAGGGCAGAAACTACACCGTGAGGACCAAAAGGAGGTGATCTAAGTTAGATTCTACCAACAATCGAATCCTTGACGATCCTTTAGTAAGGAGGAGGGGGAAAATGCGAGGAATGAAGCTCTTGAGGATGGCGATGACTTTCATTGCTGTGGTGTTCCTCTTCAGCATTATCGGTCCGCAGACGGGGTTGTCGGGGCAAGCCACATGGGGAGCGACAGCTGCCGAGCGTGCCCTGAATGGGATCAAGGCATTGATGGATGCGGGGAAGGTCAAGCGAGGCGAGAATTTCAAGATCATGATCCACTCCGGACAGCGCGGGCAATTGGCTCCTGTAGTGGAGAAGTTGAACAGACTAACTGGGCTAAATGCCGAAGTGGTGGTCATTGGTTTTGAACCAGATATCCACACGAAGGCAATGAACGAAGCGGTGGTAAAATCCGGACAATTCGACCTTTTCTTGGGATTCAGCAACTGGACGGGTGACTTTGCCGAGGCAGGGCTCATTGTTCCACTCGATGAGTGGGTCGCGAAATACAGTCCAGAGGTTGACCAAGGACCCAACGCTTTTGTCGCGCCTTTAGACAGATTCACCACCCGATATAAGGGAAAGTTCTATGCCCTCGGGATGGATAACGATGCCTTTGTGCTCTTCTACCGAAAGGATTTGTTCAATGATCCCACGGAGCGAGGCAACTTCAAGGCGAAGTACGGCCGTTTACTAACCTTGCCGGAGACGTGGAAGGAGTTCGATCAGTTGGCAGAGTTCTTCGACCGCCCAGCAAAGGGGATCCGAGGCGCACATCTCTATTCGACTCGATTCTTTACCTATACCTCGTGGGCTCCTCGGTTCGTTTCCAAGGGAGGGATCTATTTTGACCCCAAGACAATGAATCCAATGATCAACACCTCCGGGGGAGTGAAAGCTTTGCAGGAGCACATCGATGTCACCCAAAAGCACATGTTCGCTGAAGCTTACACCGGAGACTGGTCGGTTTCCTACGACCGATTCCCAGCGGGACAGATTTTCATGGCCGTCGCCTGGCCCTCTCTCGGTCAATTCGCTGAAGATCCTGAAGTCTCCAAGATCGCAGGGAAGGTAGGGTTTGCGAAGTTCCCAGGCAGTCGTCTTAAGGGTAAACTCATCCGAGCAACTCCCCACGTGGTGGGATGGAGCCTCACGGTATCTCGGTACGGGAAGTCACCTGAGGTGGGCTACCTCATCGCCCAATGGTTGAATAGCCCGTCGGTCAGCACAGAGGTCATCACAACAAAAGGAACGCTCGACCCCTTCCGGCAAAACCACTTCGAGAACCGTAAGTTGATGCAGACGTACGGGCCGGAACTTGGGCCCGTCTTGAGGAAGAATACCGAGCAATCCTTCCCCGACATCTCCTTACGCGGATCCAACGAGTACCTTGATGTGCTTAACCTCAACCTACAGAGCGCTGTCACGGGTCAGATTAGTGCGAAGGCAGCTCTTGAGAAAACCGCGGCAAAGTGGCAGGAGATAACCAATCGCCTCGGACGGAAGGAACAACTCAAAGCCTGGCAATCGGAGATCAAGGGATACCCCCGTCATATCAGGGAACTCTGGGTAGATCTGGGCAAGGTCTCACCGGTGATGGCTGGCTTATAAGCATAGTGAAAAGCGTCAGTAGCTGGGGCAGAGTCGGGCTCTGCCCCAGCGGACTTTTGATCTGATGGAAGCGATAAGCGAAGCTAAAACGAAGCAGGGTCTCTTATTTACATTGGGCCGGCATCTCAATCGAGAGTCGGTGTTCAAGCTCAGCTTGGTCGCTCCTCTGCAATTGCTCCTCTGGTTCTTGCTAATCATTCCCTTCATAATCGTCATTTACCTGAGCTTTGTCAAATGGCAGCCTGTTTTTGGCAGTTGGACTGAGGCGCCGTGGGTTTGGTTTGAAAATTTCCAGAAGTTATTCACCGAGATAAGGTTTCTTGAGGCATTGGGTCGCACCCTTGCCATTGTCGTGATCGCGGTCACGCTGGAGTTTATCTTTGCACTAGGTCTTGCCCTTCTATTTACCCGTAATTTCTTCGGTAAGCGCCTTTTCACCTCGGTCATTCTCTATCCCATGATGCTCCCGTGGGTTGTTGTCGGATTCATCTTTTACCTCCTATTCCTCGATCATGGGCTGGTGAATTCCATTCTGACCACCATTTTTGGAGCCACTGCAACAATTTCATGGCTTCGTCACTCCGTCCCAGCCATGTCTGCGATCATCCTTGGTGACGTATGGCAATGGACGCCATTTATGTTTCTGCTTTTGTATTCTGGTTTGAGTGCTTTGCCTTCAGAGCCGAAGGAAGCAGCAATGACACTAGGAGCGACTCCATGGCAGATCTTTCGTTATGTGACTTTTCCTTCCCTCAAACCAGTGATTCTCATTGCCATAATTATCAGGGCCCTGGAGGCTTTTAAGATCTTCGATTTGGTTTTTATCATGACTGGAGGTGGACCCGGGACGGCCACCGAAACCCTCTCCATCTACATCTACCAAATAGGTTTCAGGTTTGGCCAACTCTCCTATGCGGCTGCCCTGGCTATCGTCATCCTGATCACGGTCTCGATTGTCACCCGCTTGGCAGTTCGGCCCTTGTTCGAAAAGGAGGGATGATTCAATGCGAGAAAGGAGCAGTGGACGGGTTTCAGCCCAAGTAGCGCTCCCGAAGAGAAGACGTTGGCTGCGATGGGGTGCCCATTGGCTTATCGTGCTGGTCGTCCTCTTGTTCTTTGCCATGCCCGTGGTTTGGCTTCTTTCGGTCTCATTCAAGCCGCCTCAGGAGTGGCAGGCTTTTCCGCCGACCGTGATTCCTCGGGGACCAACGCTGAACAATTACCTTTTGTTGGTCAACCCTGAACTCCCCAAAGGCTCGGCATCTTACATGCTGAGGGTGACCGAGCCGGTGACTAAATCGTTCATCAACAGCCTTATCATTGTTCCCATAGCCACATTAATCTCGGCAATGGTGGGCTTTCTGGCTGCCTATGGAGTCTCCCGCTATCGAGTGGGAGGGGACTTCATGCCTTTCTTCGTCTTGACCACGCGCATGTTCCCTCCTGTAGCTTTTGCGGTGCCGCTTTTGGTTTACTACCAAAATTTGAGATTGATCGATACCCGCCTTGGAATGATCATAATCTATGCTGGATTCACGGTAGCCTTCTCACTCTGGATGATGAAGGGCTTTATTGACGCCGTACCCAGGTCTGTCGAAGAAGCTGCCATCTTGGACGGGGCCTCTCGCTGGCGCGTTCTCTTTACGATAACGTTACCTCTCGTCAAAGGGGGATTGGCTGCCACGGCCCTTTTCGTGTTTATTCTAAACTGGACCGAGTTCCTATACGCATTGATCTTCACATCGACTCGGTCAATCACCGTCCCAGTTCAACTCAGCCACTATGTCGGTGCCGTTGGCCGTTTCTATGGTCCGCAGGCCGCGCTCGGTGTGATCGCGTCAATTCCTGCGGTCATCTTTGGCTACCTTATCCAACGCCATCTGGTTACCGGTTTCAGTTTTGGCTTGATAAGGAAATGAACGATGGGAAATGCTGAGGGGAAAGATCGAGGGATATTACTTGAATTGTGCGGATTGCAAAAGGAATTTGACGGTTTTGTCGCTGTTGAAGGCCTCGATTTGACGATCGTAGAGGGGGAATTCATTTGCTTCCTAGGCCCCTCAGGTTGCGGGAAGACGACAACCCTGCGAATGATTGCTGGATTAGAGACGCCAACATCGGGTGAAATCTACTTGCGTGGAAGAAAGATCAATGACCTCATCCCTCAGCAACGGGGAGTAGGTCTGGTATTTCAGAATTACGCGCTCTTCTGGCATATGACAGTCTACGATAATCTGGCCTTTGGGCTCCGAATCAGGGGCGTCTCTCGAGAAGAAATGGATAAGTACGTGAAAGATGTGGCTGAACGATTTGAACTTGAATCATTACTCAATATCAAAGCGAGAAGACTGGATCTCAGTGCCATGCAGCGGGTGGCCGTCGCACGGACTCTCCTGACTGATCCTTACCTTCTGCTCTTTGATGAACCGTTGAACAACATCCGGCCGGGATTGCGTGAGATACTCCGAGCAGAACTGAAACGGCTACAAAAGGAATTAAATCGGACGATGATCTACGTGACCCATGACCAAGAAGAGGCGATGACCCTGGGGGATCGGATCTTAGTCATGAATGCCGGCAAGGTGGAACAGCTCGATACCCCGAGACAGATTTACCTCCATCCGCGAACACTCTTTGTGGCCGATTTCATTGGTCGTCCCTCAATGAATTTCATGGAAACCGAGTATGAGATGAAGGGAGAGAAGATTTCCTTTAAATGGAACGGCTTTAGTTTTAATATTGAAAAGAAGGATCTAGATGTTGAGGAGAAGCATCTGAAAGGGAAGAAACTCATCGTAGGGATTCGTCCCGAGCATATTCTCTTAGCGGATGAAGCTGAAAAAGGGGGGATCTCTGCAGAACCTCTATCTGCAATGGTAGATCTAATTCAACCTCTTGGGGCCAAAAAGATCATTGATCTCAAAAGCGGCGATCACATGGTGAAAATGGTAAGCTCCAGCGAATACTCTTTCAAGAGAGGTGATAGGATCAGCGTCATCTTTGATCCTCGTAGAATCCATTTGTTCGATCCGAAGGACGGGAGGGTGATCCTTTAATGTCCTCAGTAAAGGTTGAGAATCTCAAAAAGATCCAGAAACAGGAAGCTGTAAACGGGATCAGCTTCCATGTTAACTCTGGAGAGCTGTTCTGCCTGCTCGGTCCTCCTGGAGCAGGTAAGACAACGGTACTACGCATGATTGCCGGTCTGGAAAGACCGGATGAAGGAGACATCTACCTAGAGGGAGAACTTATCAATGATGTCCCACCAGGAGAGCGCGATGTGGCAATGGTCTTTGAAGACATGGCCCTTTACCCTCATATGACCGCCTACGAGAATATTGCGTATCCCCTCCGGCTACGGCGGGTCCCTCGTCAGGAGATTAATCGCAAAGTGAGAGAAGTGGCCGAGAACCTTCGGATTTCTCATATACTCAATCGCCTGCCTCAGACATTCAGCGGAGGAGAGCTCAGAAGGGTGGCTATCGGGAGGGCTCTGGTTCGGCGACCTCGGGTTTTGTTGCTCGACCAACCTCTTACCGACCTTGATGCCAAGATTCGTCAACAGATGACTGGGGAGCTGAGAAGGCTGCAGACAGAAGTCGATCAAACGATGATGTATGCAACCCATGACTTCGAAGAGGCTGTTACCATGGCCGATCGGATTATGGTGATTAACGAAGGCCAAGAGGAACAGTTGGACACCCCAGAGGAACTATATGATCGGCCTCGAACGCCTCTGGTCGCCGGTCTTGTGGGCAATCCCGCCATGAATATCCTCTCATGTCAATCGAAGGTGTTCGATAATCAGTTGATTCTCGAGCATCCTGCATTCCGTCTGGCCATGCCAAACATCCCCGATAATCAGCTTCCAAAAGAGATCCTCGTGGGGATTCGGCCCGAGCATATCGCATTCAGTAAAGGTAAAGAGAGCATCTTAGCAACTGTTGACATTGTCCAGCCACTTGGTGACCAGCAGATTGTAGACTTGAGATTAGAAGACGGGACGGTGATCAAGATCGTTGCACCTTTAGAGATGGAGTTGACGATTGAAGAAAAGATCCGAATCATTGTCCCTCGCAATAGGATCGTGCTCTTTGATGGAAGTCAACACACCCGAATTGATCTAGAAAGGAGTGTCCGTGATGACAACGAGGCTTGAGAGACTAAGGGAGGGGATGCGAGAAGCTAAATTCGACGCCCTGATCTGCCGCCTTCCTGAGAATGTTCTCTATCTGACTGATTATTGGGCACAGCTCGGTCTGTCGATGGCCGTCATAACCCGTGAAGGTGGCCCTATCCTTTTTGTCCCGGAGGTTGAGGCTGATTATGCGGATAAGAGCTGGGCAGATGTCCGTCCTTTTGGATGGGGTTTGCTCAAGGATCGAGACCTCTATACCACTTTCAAAGAGGGACTCCTTGAAGTTCGAGACAAATTGAATCTCGCCAAGGCAACTATCGGAATAGAACAGGGTTTCGAGGTCATGGCGCCACCGTACAACGTTGGAGAGCTTTATGTGCCGGCCACTCCGACCATGGCCATCTTCCGAGAGGTCTTTTCGGAGGGCGAGCTCAAGGACTCTACAGAATTACTCCAAGGCATGAGGGCTTTCAAGACCCCTTTTGAAATAGAGCGCCTCAAGGTGACCAATGAGCTTGCGTCTTTTGGCTTGGCAGCTTTTGTGGAGAACGCAGCTCCTGGCAGGACCGAAGCCCAGGTTGGGGCTGCCGTTGAAGAGGTTGTTCGGAGTTTAGGGCAAGGGTATAAGGGAGTTCGCTTGGCTCGCGCCATAGCAGAGGTGAGGGCTGGAGTAGGAAGTTACCATGCTTCTCTCTGGGTTGCTTCTCGAGATTACCGCATCCGCGAGGAAGATATTGTGATGATTGAGCTGGCCGTCGTCGCTGACGGGTATTGGTCTGACCTGACCAGAGTCGTGATCGCGGGTGAACCGACGAAGAAGCAGCGAGAGGTCTATACCGCCGTGCTGGAGGCTCAGAAGGCCGCTATTGAGAAGATGCGCCCAGGAGTGAGTTTTTCTGAAGTAGACAACGCAGCACGCCAGGTTATTGAAAGGGCAGGCTATGGCCAACATTTCGTCCACATAACCGGCCACGGTATTGGATTCCGCTATCACGAGTTCATACCGCTCCTTGCTCCACAAGCGGAGGGGAAACTGGCAGCGGGGATGACGAGCAGCGTCGAACCCGGCATCTATATCCCAGATTGGGGTGGAATTAGAATCGAGGACAATATCGTGGTAACAGATGACGAACCGGAGTATCTGTCCACCTTTGATCGAACGCTCTAATCTGAAGGTGTCAGTCGTCAGGTGCGGTGATCCGTGGAGTAAACTGTAACAACCGTTTAATGATGGTTCTCAATGGAACATATATTCATCTAATGCGTTTTCTATTACTTGTCAAGGGGAAAATCCGCGCGGACTTTTTCCATAGCCCGTACGCTGCTAGGCTTTTAAAGTAAACGATGCTTACCCTCTCCTCAGGACTCCATCTCAGGCTCAATCCTTTTGCCCCGGTAAGTCAATAACGGGGTAATGTCTTGGAATTTCGGTTTTCATCCTCCCTTCCAATCTACCGTTCGAACAAGAGGGCGAAAATATTTCTTGACAATATTTCAGCATGGGTTAGTTTCGAAGGGAGGTTGCATGGTAGGAAAGGGAGGACAGGGGGAGAGGAAGAACTATGGTGAAAATTGATGAGGAGAAGAGATTAAAGGAGAGAGTGGCATTAGAGGCTGCTAAGATGGTTCAAGACGGGACAGTGGTTGGATTGGGGACAGGCTCTACCGCAGCAATGGCCATTGCCGCGCTTGGAAGAAGGGTCCGTGAAGAGGGGTTGGAGATCATCGGCATCCCAACCTCGTATCAGTCGGCCGTGATCGCCAGGGAAAATGGTATTGTTATCCGCACCTTAGACGATGTATCAAAGATTGATATCGCCATTGATGGAGCGGACGAAGTTGACCCAAAGAAGAACCTCATCAAGGGGGGTGGAGGGGCCCATACCCGGGAGAAAGTCGTGGATGACTTAGCAGATCTATTTGTCGTCGTCGTTGATGACTCCAAATTGGTGAAACATCTGGGTGAGAAGTCCCCGGTGCCGGTGGAGGTGCTTCCTTTCGCCGTCAATTCGGTGGCGAAAAAACTGCGGGGGATGGGAAGCAATCCGGTATTACGAATGGGAGTGAAAAAGGATGGGCCGGTGATCACGGATCAAGGGAATATGATCATTGATGCTCGGTTTTCCGAGATAAGGGATCCGAAGACTTTGGAACTTGAACTGAACAATATCCCCGGAGTCGTTGATAACGGGCTCTTCGTAGGCCTAGTTCATGTGGTGCTGATCGGCACCACGGACCAACGGGGGGAGCCCATCATAAGAAGGATCGATTAAGGTTATAGCAATCATCGGGTTCGAACCACGTAGGTGGACGCAATCTTGTCGTGCCATGTCTGACTGTTATCATCCCAGAGCATCCATAGGAATCCGAGACTGAAGGGGATGCTGGAAATGATGGTTCCGATGTACCGGAGAAATGCGGCCCCATACGAAATATCGGAACCGTCCGTGCTCACGATCTTGATCTTCATGGCCATCTTCCCCAGGGTCGCTCCCCTGCGTCCCCACATGAGGATGTAGTAGAGAGCTTGAAGTGTCACGCTGAGTGAGACGCCGAGGAAGAGGGCCATCGGTAGAGAGGGAGGAATGGCTCCCAACTGGGGGTTGCCGGACATAAAACCCTGGGAGAGGTAATACGTCATGGGTAGCATGGCCAGCCACATTGAGATCTTTAGGATGATTCCGGCAACAATCCCGTCGATTAAGTAGGCGCCGAACCGAGGCCAAAATCCGGCGTATGTCATTGACCGCACTTCAGCTTGGTCATCGATGAGGTTTTCTTCCAACCCATATCCCCCTGCAGCGTGTGAATAGGGGGAAGGCGGCATTTCAGCCCTTGGCTTATACTTACTGAAGATGATGCCACATTTGATGCACTCTTGGGAATGAGGCTGTTCGAATCCGCATTGGGGGCACTTGAATGAAACTTCAACCGATTCCCCGGATCCCTCTTGGAGCGAAAGCTGTACGGGCTCCGGATGGGACGGATTTTCCTTGGATACGTGGAATATGTGTTGGCATCTTGAGCATTTGACCCTAGCCCTCTCGCCGGGAATTTTGGATTCGTCGAGCCTATATTTCGCCAAGCACTGTTGACATTGGACGATCATGATTCCATCCTCCTTCATTGGACAGCAGTCCGAGATCAATCTTCCCAAGCCCATCGGGGAACACCGGCCAATTTGGCCCTGTCCCTCAACTCGCGAAGCTCCTCCTCCAATTCCCTGAGTAGCTCGGTTTGACGGGTGCATTCCTCGATGAATTGGTCTCTAGTATTTAAAAGCCTTCCATCAACCCTGAGTGCCCTGGGGTAGATGATCATCCCGCTCTTTTTCTCGGGCCGGTACATATCCGTTTTGTCGATGGCGCTCTTCAATAACCGAATATCCTTTTGTTTCATGCCGATCTTCGAGGTCAGCATGTCGAACTGATCCCGCCAGAAGTAAAGGGGTTTTCCCGAGTAGAGGCGGGAGCCTGAGGAGGGGAAGGGGATCTCCTTGAGGCGGCCCACCGATTCTCCACGGGAAGAGGAGGATATCTCCATTTCGGTTTCATAAAGCATTTCACCACGCGGGGGCGGTGTATCGGAAAAATGAAGGTTTCCCCTTTCATCCACCCATTTATAGATCTCTGCATTTGCCCCCGTGGTGAGCATAATTGAGCAGATAAGGATAGAAAGTATGCCCCAGTTTTTCATTGTAATTCCGCTGGCTTCGCGCCTTTGAAGATTCCTAGCATATATTGTGCCAAATTGGGATATTATTTATGAATATCCGACTATCTCGATAATTTCTAAAAAAATTCCCCGGGATACTCCGCCTGTAAGGGCAGGGGTTTACTCATCACCTGAAATTATTGCTCTTCTTTTCCCCGTTATCCTGCCGAATTTTGTCATCAAGGTGGTTAATAAGATCAGGCTTGATTTCCCTCGATTGCCTCGGCACCCGTTTACCACCTGTAATCATCTTTCCACACCTGAATTACCCGCCCTTTGCCCATTGTATTTGGAGAAAGAGTTTGGAAAACGGGGACTTAGGCAATGGAAGCGATAAAATTTGAATAATATCAAAAAATTGGCATCAAAAATGCAAACTCATTGAAGGAACCTTACACGACGGGGCAGTGATGCGAGGTAGAGACATCGAGACGATTTTGTTTTATACTACAATGGAGGCGGCAAGAATTCTCCGGGTTTCAACTCAGACCATAAGGAATTACATTTATTCCGGAAAGATAACATCCTATAGGACGCCAGGCGGTCACCATAGGGTGAGTAAGGAGGAACTCCAGAAGTTGGGTTTCTTGAAGAAAAGGAAGAACTAGAAAGTCTGTGGCAAAGGTTAAGATGGGGGATTGACGCAGTGAAGGGAGAAGCGTTGATCCAAATGGGACGTCAGCTAAAGAATGTGAAAACCGTGGAGGAGTCGATTTCCATCGACTTTATCAGTCGAATTGCGGATTTGATTTATATTGAGCAGAATATTAAATCCATGCTGAAGAAGGCCCTCAAGCTCGTTTTGGATTTGACGGGGTTTCGTATAGGATACATCCATCGCATCGATGGGAAAACCCAGCGGCTCAGACTGTATGCCCAACAAGGCCTGTCCAAGGAGTATCAAGATGAGATCGAGGATATCCATCTTGCCGAGAGCATTCCGGGCAGGGCGGCGAAGGGGAAGAAGCCCATCATCGTCAAGAATTTAACGGAGGTCACCGACCTGTTAGGAACCATTACCCAGAAGGGGAAGATGATGTACCATGCCAGCTTTCCCCTGGAATTCGGCGACCAAATCCTCGGGACCCTAAGTTTGACGACGGATCAAAAGGAGAAACTAACCCGGAACAAGGTGGAACTCTTGGTAGCATTGGCAAAGCAGATTTCGGTAGCCCTTGGGAATAGGGACCTTTTCGATAAGATCTGCCAGGCCAAGAGCGAGTGGGAAAACGCCATCGATTCCCTTTCGGATCTCATCATCATCTGTGATGATCAATTTCGAATCCTCAAGGCCAACAAACTGTTATTCGATCGATATGGGTACCTCCTGGAGAACGTTGTGGATCGTGACTGCGATGAAATACTTTATAACGATAAGACCTTCCCTTTATCCATGTATGACTACAGAAGAATGGTTCGGGCGGGAATGTCCTTTGCCGAAGAGGTTAACAGCCCCCGGTTCGATGGAATCTTCGCCATTACCATCTCTCCCCTTCTCAACATGGAAAGGCAGTTGATTGGATCCATCCATATTATCAAAGAAGTCACGGAGACCCGGCAATTGGAGATGGAAAGGCGGGACTTGGGGGATCTGATAACGTGCATGACCGATGGACTCGTAGAAATGGATGAAAGGGGATCGATCCGAACATGGGATCGAGGGGCGGAAAACCTTTTGGGTTATTCCGAAAAGGATGTTAAGGGGAAGTTCTTGGACAAGGTCGTCCTTTCCGAGGAATCAGGTGAATCCTATGATGAGTTCCTGGCTCGGGTTTGTGCCGACAGGCATGTAGAAGAGTTTGAGACAGAGGGTTTGACAAAGGATGGAAAGGCGATTCCTCTGAGCCTTACTTTGGGAGCCAAACACAATCACCAAGGGGAGATACTCGGGATAACGGGGTTTATTCGCGACATCAGGGATAGGAAGGAGAGTGAGCAGAAGCAGATTCAGACCGCTAAAGATCTGGCCGTGGAAGGGGTGTTGAGGAAGGTTAGCAATTTTTTCGAAAATACCCTGGAAGATATCCTGGATCGGCTTGATCTTGAGGTTGGGGATTCAAAAGAAGGTGGCCGGAAGGAGGGCCTTAAGGGGATCGAGGAGGCAGCCCTCAAGGGCGTGGCCATGGTAGGGAAACTGCGGAAGTTCGCCAAGGAGGGAACTGAAAAGGAGTTTAGTCGCGTAAGCACACAGCACCTGTTCAAGGAATTGATTTCCCTCATAAGGGAAAAATGGGCCGAGGATATTGAGTCAAAGGGAATCCAGGTCGAAGTCAGCGAAGATCAACGAAAGCTCCCCCCCATCCCCGGAGACAAGGGTGAATTGAGGGAGGCCCTTCTCCATATCATATCCAATGCCATGGAATCTATGGGCCCGGGAGGGAAACTAACGCTGAAATCCCGCACTGACCGTCATTGGATAACCATATCCATCACGGATACGGGAATCGGGATGAGGCAGGAGGAAAAGAGGAGGGCCTTTGATCCCTTCTATTCCAGCCGCGGCCCAGAGAGGGAAGGGCTGGGCTTGACCCTCTCGCAATGGATTGTGCGAAGACACGGCGGGGAAATTTTTATCGAGAGCGAAAGGGACCGAGGCACAACCGTTATGCTCAAGCTTCCCGTTTCGAAGGAAGAGGGATTCGAAGACCGGTGAAAGGTTTGTCCCCGTTTGCGCTCGATTTATCCGTTTTTCCAATTCATCCTGATACCTCTCGCCGGGTAAGGACAGATCGGCCATATGATTCGCGGAAGAATCGTTACTACCTCAACGGTTGAAGCGCATCATAATGGCTTTCACCACGCCGCCGGCGATGGACCTTGCCTTGTCGGAAATGGAATAACAGTAGGACTCCTTTCCCCTGGGATCTATATCTCCCGCTTTCATCCCCTCCTTGACGCGGGTTTCATCTCGTAATATCCCCCTCAGCACCCCACTGATCCGCGGTCTCACCGGAACCCCTTCCACCGTGGCCACGATTTCCCCCTCATTTACCTGTTCCCCGATCTTTTTGTGGCCCTTGAATATTCCCGCCACGGATGTTCGAAGGACTCGTTCCTCCGAGTAGCCCAATATTCCTGCGGGTATCCCCGTATTGGGCTCGGCCTCCCCTTCCCAGATGAGGCGGGCCAAATCGTGGCCCCGTTGGGTTTCGATGATCACGTGAACATCGCGTCCTGCGGTGAATCCAGGGCCCAAACCGATCACCAAAGGCGCATCGTTTATCATCGTCCCCAGGTTTTTCTTAGCCATGATGGCATTCACAAGGACGTGGGGCTTTAATACCTCCCTTGATTTCGCCTCGGGATCGATCAACAAGGGAATCATCCCCTCCTTCCACGTATCATTGATTTCATTGGGGGTTTGGATATGTTTGGCCACGACTCCCTCTATGGTTTTTTCTCCCTCATAGATGGCTTCACAGAACGAAACCTCGCGCCTCACTGCCATGGGTTGGGGGATTTCGGTCATCCAAACCCTGAAATGGGCATGCCAAAGGGTGTGGGCCACCCCCGTCGCCATTTCTCCGGCTCCCCTGACCAAGATGAGGAGGTCTTTTATCTGATAATCACTTCGGACCACTGCCTTTCACCTCCTCCCTAGAGAGACCCCCGGTTCTATATTCCTCCCAGGAATCAATGTCAGCAACAACGCCTTCCGATTTCACCTCGACTTCTAGGATGTCCTCCGGATGACGATTCAGGATGGGCCTGCACCCTACATCTCCCGTCAAATTACCCATCTCTTCTTCGTAGCGAAACCTATTCAATATCACGGGGTGGCCTCTCTTTCCCTTATAGGAAGGCAAAACGATACCGTGGGGATTTTGGCGGTAGACGTCGATGAGATGATCGATCAGGTCTGTTTCGATGGAGGGTTGGTCGGCAAGGGCGATTAAGATGGCTTCGGACTTCGAGCTCACCTGCCCAAGACCTCGCCGGATGGAGGTGCTCATACCCATTCGATATTGACGGTTGATGACGGTTTTCAACCTTCTCGACCCCAACCTCCGTAAGATCGCCCGTGACTGGTAACCGATGACCACGATCAGCTCGTCGATCTTCGATGCCAGAAGGGTATCCACGGATTTCTCGATGATGGACGAGTGCCCCCATTTCAGAAGGAGTTTGGGCTCGCCCATCCTTTTTGATCCGCCTGCCGCGAGGAGAATGGCTGATATCATGAGGAATTTTTCCATTTACTTTCGTCTATTTTCATCCCTTGTACGCTTTGTGTCAACGATTTTCGTGCTTATCGTCATCATAGGGCTTCCAGAACTTGCGCTGGGGGTATAGCACATTTTTTGAAAATTCAGACATCTTAGCGCCAGTTGCTTGAGTTTTGCCACCTGTCTTCTCCTTTGTCATTGCAGTTATCCGAGATGAACGGAGGAGGATACTGCTCGTGAGATACCGTCCAGAGAGAAAGGGGTTTTGGGAGGGAAAGTTAGTTTGTCCGGGAGGGGAGTTGGAATTCGGGGAGATGATACAGGAGGCGATCATGAGGGAGGGGGGGAGAGGACAAATCTGGAGGTTACGCTGACCCAATCGTTCCCACCCTTTCAGAGGATTGCACGATCAGAAGGAAAGCCTTTCCTGCATGTCATTTACATCGATTACTTGGCAGAGATCAGAGCAGGAAAGCTGAAAGCTGGGGAGATGTAGGAGAAGCCCTATGGTTCACCCCGGAGGAGATCTATCAAGGCTGGGAAGAGCTCCACGATGATACCAAACGTCTCCTCTCCCCGGCCAAGGTCATCTAGGCCATTCATTCCAACCGCCGGCGAAGGGCTTCCTAATCGATCTTGATCTCAAGCCTTTGAGGATTCTCGGCGCCCTTCAGGGAAGAGATCATCCCCTTGATGGTCCGGATCAGAAATCGCTTCACGAAAGGGGAAAGTGGGATCCGCCTCCCGTTTATTTTCAGGGCAATCTCCTCCCTTCGGTTTCCCTTCAAGAATTTCGATTCGATGAGGTCAACGATTCCCTTGATATCATCGATGTCAAGACAAGGGACTCCGATATCAAAAGGCCGGTTGCTGGCGATGGCGATGAGGTTGTCCTCCTTTGTGCAGAGGAGTTCTCCGTTCTCCTCCTTCCTGAAGACCTCGATCTTCGGCTGGACATCCTTCTTGAACCCCTCTGACAGAATGAGATCCGCATCCCCACCGAAGGAGTCCTTCAATTCCTCGAGGGACATGTCCTTATCCACATCATGGATTAAGGCAACCTTTCGGGGGGAAGAGATAATCACGCCCTGAGCCCCGGCCTGCTTGTGCCGCCAGCTGTCCTTGCCCTCCTTGTCGATTTCAAAGCCATGGAGGTCATGTTTGACCGTGGTTACCCGATATCCCCTTCGGATAAGCTCGGGAACCATCTTCTCGATTAGGGTAGTCTTGCCGCTGTCGGACTTCCCCACGATGGAGACAATTGGGATCATGTCATCTTAACCCCTTGATAATTCCACAATCCTGCGGATTCGAAACTTCTATCCAAAATCTGGACCCGAACCTTTTCCCCCAATTTGATCTCCGTCTTCTCCTCGGGAATGATGAGTAGACCATTGGCCTCCACCATGGAGTTGAGGATTCCCGAACCCTGAGGTCCCGTAGTAGTCACTACATATCGATCTTCCTCAAGCGACAGTTTGGCCCTCATAAAATGTCTTCTGCCCGGCTTCTTTCTAATCTCCTCCTTGAGGATCGCTTCTACCACAGGCCTGAAGAGGTTTTTGTGTCCCATCATCTTCAAGAGCGAGGGTCGAACGAACTGCTCGAAGGAGACCATGGAGGAAACCGGATTACCCGGGAGACCGAAGGTGGGATTCCCCCCTATGGTCCCAAAGGCCAAGGGTTGTCCGGGCCTCATGGCAACCCCCCAAAAATCCATCTCAAAACCGATTCCCCCAAGGACGTCCTTGACCATATCGTAGTCACCGACAGAAACCCCGGCGGAGGAGACGATGACATCTGCCCTCAAGCCCTGTCGAAACTTCTCCTCGATCTCGGCCGAGACATCCTTGGCGATGCCCAGCTGGAGGGGAAGGGCCCCGCACTCCATGACCTGGGCGGAAAGTGTATAGGAGTTGCTGCTGACGATTTTATGATCCTCGACCCCTTCATCCACGTCAACCAGTTCATCCCCCGTACAGAAGATGGCCACTACGGGCTTTTGATACATGTATACGAAAGCCCTGCCGACCGTGGCCAGCATTCCCACCTCTGCGGCTCGGATGATCGAGCCCTTGGAGATGACCCGATCCCCCTTTTTTACATCTTCCCCAGTCCTTCTGGTGTTCTCCTCGGCGGGGACTGCTTGGAACACCCTCACTTTTTCACCTGCTTTTTCCGTATCCTCCACCATGACCACAGTGTCGGCACCTGGGGGTATTGGGGCGCCGGTCATAATCCGTATGGCCTGCCCCTTGCCTACACTCCCCTTTGGCAAGGTCCCCGCCGGCAAGTCCTCTATCACCTTGAGGGATACGGGGCTCTCCCTTGAAGCCTCTTTGATGTCGGTCGACCGAACGGCGTAGCCATCCATGGCTGAATTATCCAGGGGAGGGATATCTCTCGGAGCAAGGATATCCTCCCCGATGACCCTTCCCAGGGAGGACATGATGTCCACCTTCTCCAGACCCAAAACCTGGATTCGGGCCAGAATCCGATTCAATGCCTCATCCACGGAGATCATAATTTCAAGCCTCCTCCTAATCCTGAGAACGATAGCATAAGGGTCCAGCCGGGTCCAACAATTTCCCGGTAAACTCTCCTATTTTCCCCCCTCCCGCAGGAATTCTTGGCTCATCCTCTTCACATCCTCATATGCCGCTTTCAGTTTGACCCATCCGTGGTTAGTGGTGTAGTCGGGATTGTTATGGAAGGCTCCATGGAGGAGTATGATGCGATGGCGCAAGAACATTTCCCAGAGCTTTGCCTCAAGGGGATTGGGAGGGCTGTAGAGGCCCAAGAGATCAGGGGATATAGGTCTCACATCCGGTCTGGTCAGGATGGACTTCTCATACAGAGGTTCCACCAATTGAATAGCGTGAGCCATCAACTGATCCGTCCTCTTGATGAAGGCATCCCTCTGCAGGAGCTTTTCCCTGGCGAAGAGCTTCCCATGACAGGTACCACAGATTTCGAGCATTTCCTCTCTGAATCGAGTCCATTCCTCGGGTCTGACTTGAATGATCCCCTTCAGCTGATGCTCGTTCAAGAGATCCGTAGGACGGCCCTGCTGGTCCATAAGGCCCAACCACTGCAGAATCGTCTTTCGGTATTCGATCCATTCCCCGTCCTCCCCGGGGAGACGGAGTGCCAAGAGGCTCCAAGCAGTTTTGACGCCGTGGTCCCCCCAAGGGAAATGACAGGTTTGACACGTAGGGCCCCTCTTTTTTTTGGGGTCCACGCGGTACACAACCCCGTGCTTCGAAGATCTCCAAATCTCCCACTGGGGATGATTAATCCCTCCATGACAGGGGAGACAGGCCTCCGGCTTTTTGGCTTCCTCTTTGGAAAAACTGTGGCGCGTATGGCACGAGTCGCACTGACCGTCCTCCCGGCCGATGGAATGACACCCGCCGCATCCCTCCTCCGCATCGATCATCTCTGGAGGGAGTTCCATGACTTTCTTGAATGTATAAACTGAGGTCCATGCCTGGGCATGCTTACCCTTTTTGAACCGGGCCGTCTGAACGGGATGGCACGTCTCACAGAGACGGCCGACCATCAGGCTCGCTCTGACCGCATCCTCGGCAGATGTATGGTGACTCCCGTGGCAATCGATACATGTCACCCCGGCCTGACCCATTGGGCTTTCCTTCCAGGACGAAACGAGGCTCGGGTTGAGCTTTTGATGGCAATTGACACAGACTCGATTGTCCTCCTCGGCGGATAGGCCTTGGAGGTTTAAAGGGAGAAGGATTAGGATAAACCCTATCGCACGGATCCAACGAGCGCGCGTTCTACTTCCCATAAGGCCCCCCATCCCAGCTATTCTTGGAAGCGACAGAAAAACGATTGGCATTGATTATACCTGAAACCCATCCCTGATTCAAAGTTTTATCCGGACTCCCATACTTTTTCCACACGGGGTTTCACACTTGGATTCGGCCCTATACGATGACATCACGTCAGAATGAGGGATAATCGTATTTGGCCATACTCGGTGGATAAAAAAAGGCGAGATCTTAATATCTCGCCTTTTTCCTTCGAACGCCAATGGTCTTCCATTGCTACTTCCCAAGGGTATGGACACCTTTTGCATTCTTCAATGCCCACTGTTTGGCCTGGCCCCACGGTATAGTCCGGGCAGGGTGACAGTAGAGGCATGAATATTCCACGGTGAGATATCCCTTTGCAAACTTGCCATCCTCGGTGAACATCTTGGCATTGGGGTCGATGTTTATCTTGAAGGCGTGGCTTTTGATATCGCCTTCATACTTCCCAAAGGCCACGGCGCTTTTAGCGGCCGGCGGCATGTGACAGCTCTCGCATTTCACCCTCCGAGCGTAATGCCGGCTGCCCTCGAAGGCTTTCGCTACCTTACTGTGGTACTTATTGTAGGAGATCTCGATTCCGATGCCTCTTTGAGCCGTAAGGTGGGGGTTGTGCCATGTTACACACTTGATGTTCTTATGGGGACTCGCCAGGAGTTCATTGTACTGCCCATGGTGCCGGATAAAACCCTTGCTCGCAGGGATCTTATCCTTGGCCCCCGTATGTGGCACGACCCGCAGAGTATGGCCTCTCTTCGCTGTGACATGGGCTTCTCCCCCAGTACCTCCCCAGTCACAATAAATGAGGCCCCATTCTGGTTCATGTATTCCCGTCCCTTCTCAAACATGAGGATACGACAATCCAAGCAGGGGTTTACGTTCTTCCCATAACCGTATTTGGGATGCCTCACCACCTCCAGGAACTCATCGGTCATGTTTCGGACCTGCAGCTTGATACCCAGAGTTCGGGCGGCCTTTTGCGAGGCCAAGCAGGTACTGCCCTTTGCCGTGCACCGACAGAAAACGGTCATGAAATTGAGGACCTCTACCTCAATTCCCTGGTCTAAGACAACCCTCACCGCCAATGTGCTGTCCAGCCCACCCGAGAGCAATGCAATGGCTTTCACCAAATGTATCTCCTCTCTGCGGAAGGTGTTGCCTTGGCCCTAAAGTACTTCGTTCATGCTTCCCGACCGAAACCCTTGAAGATCCACCGTGACATATGTAAAACCAATCGCCTTCAGCTTGTCTACGACCCGGGTACGGGTATTGCTCTCAAGCAGCAATACGATTTCTTCAGGGGGTACTTCGATTCGAGACGTCTTTCCATGGTGCCTCACCCGCACCTGACTAAAACCCAGCCCAATGAGGAACTGCTCGGCCTCTTCGATTTGCCCCAGAACTTCGATAGTGATTCGGTCCCCATAGGGGAGCCTCGAGGCCAGGCAGGCCAAGGAGGGCTTATTCCATGTAGGAAGGCCGAACTCCCGTGACTGGGACCGAATTTCCACCTTATTCAGACCCGCCTCCCTCAAGGGACTTCGAATCGACATCTCTCGTATCGCCCTCATCCCGGGACGAAAATCCTTTTCATCGTCCACGGTCGATCCCTCGGCGATGGAGGAGAGGTTCATTTTCCGGGCGATCTCCTTTAACTCGGTGAATAACTCCCTCTTGCAGTGGTAGCATCTGTTGACGGGATTGGCGGCAAACTGGGGGAGATCGAGCTCATCGGAGTCGATGAAGAGGTGTTGCACATCCATGCCCTCCGCGAGTTTCCTGGCTGCGGCGTATTCCCTTTTCGGATAGACGGGCGATCTCGCCGTCACGGCGACGACCTTGGCCGGACCGAGAGTCTCCCGAGCCACCTTGAGGAGAAAACTACTGTCAACTCCCCCCGAAAAGGCAACGAGGAGGGAATCCATCTTCCCGATGATCTCCTTTAACCTCTTCATCTTGTGGCCTATTGACTGAAGTCCCATTATGTCTCCTTAAGTACGCATCGCTCTTTCAATCCATCCCCCGCCCAAGACTAAATCTCCATCATAAAAGACCACCGCTTGGCCGGGAGTAATAGCCTCCTGGGGTTGAATAAATTCTACTTTCACCGTGCCATGCCCTGATGGCTCAACCGTTGCATCTGCCTCCCTGTGGGCATACCGTATCTTGGCCTTCACTTTAATGGGTTGACGGAGTTCTTCTATGGCGATCCAATTTACTCGACCCGCAATCAACCCCCTGCCGTACACCTCCTGTTTTTCGCCGACGAAAATGAGGTTTTTTTCCCTGTCGAATTCCACCACATAGAGGGGCTTGCCGGCCGAAAGGCCGAGCCCCTTTCGCTGTCCAATGGTATACAAAGGGAGGCCCTTGTGCCTCCCCAAAATTCGGCCCTGGGTATTAACGATGTCTCCGGCCTCTATTCCACAGGACACCCTCCGCCTTAGAAATGGACGATAGTCCACCCCCGGGATAAAACAGATCTCCTGACTTTCGGGCTTATCGTGGACCTTTAAACCAATGTCCATGGCTTTTTTCCTCACATCCTCCTTTCGGGAATATCCCAACGGAAAGAGGGTATGGCCTAACTGGTTCTGGGAGAGGGAGAAGAGGACATAGGATTGGTCCTTTTTCAGATCCTTGCTCCTCTTCAGGAGGTACCTTCTCTTCGCTTGGTCGTACTCCACCCTGGCATAGTGTCCGGTGGCGATGAAGGTGGCCTCCAGTTCCCGGGCTTTTCCGAGGAGTGCCCCAAACTTCACCTTCTCATTACAGAGGATGCATGGATTAGGGGTCCGGGCGCTAAGGTATTCTTTACAGAAGTAGGCGATTACCTCCTTCTCGAATTGCTCTTTTAGGTTGAGGACATAGAAGGGGACCCCCAGTTTTTGGGCAACCCTACGGGCATCCTCCACATGGGAAACGCCGCAGCACCCGTAAAAATCCCTTTGCCTATCGGAGGCCGATCACCTCGTAGCCCGCCTCCTTCAAAAGATAGGCAGTGAGGCTGCTGTCGACGCCTCCACTCATGGCGACGACAACTCTCTTTCGATTCCTCATCATGGGTAAGATTCACCCTTCGGAGAGCCTCCACGGAAAAAGCAAGGCTCAGTTGGTAAGTACAATCTCCTCAGGCGAGGCAACCGAGATCGTTGCCACCTTTTCTCTCGAATTATTATATCAAAGCCCCCTCGTGGGGAAACTTAGACCTGGACCTCCATGGCACTATAAGGGCACACGGTAACGCACATCTCGCAGGCAATGCAGTCAGCCTTTTCAAAGCTCACCAGCATGGTATTCCGTTCCACTGAGAGGGCATGGGTGGGACAGAGAGACGTGCAGGCCGTACACTAACATCCCTTCTTCCTTCGGTATGATGTGACCTCGAAGAATATTGACCATGAGATCATATTCTTTAATCAGATTGTAGGTGACGGGTTGATCGGTCAGATCAGGTGGAAACCTGAGTACCACTTTTGTCGTTGTCATAAAGGTTCCTCCCTTTTCAGGGAGTTCGGGTAACCTTGGGCCAGAACTCCCTCGTTCGGTAGCCCAAGAACCCGAACTCCATTGATGTCTTATACTGCTTTCTTGAACCTTATGGGTTTTTCCTGAAGTCCCTTGAAGACAATCCCAGAATCCGATGAGGGAAGCTGCTGGACATATTCGCTCAGAAGAAACTCACCTTTCTGGATCCAATCCTTCAAAATGCCAGCGATCTCCCTGGCCATGGCATAGCTGGAAAAGCTCGCCGTGGGAACTTTCTTTCCATCGAGCGAGATCTCGCCCGTTTTCAACTGGGCATAGCTCACCTCTGCCAGGCTTCCTGACTCTCGCTGAGGATACGTTTCGCTGTAGTCCACCACCTGGGCCACGATATCCTCATCCCGGACGGCTGTTTGGGCAAGGGTCTCCTCATCAAGAATAGGAATTGGAACGCCAATACCCACCGTGAGGGTTACTCCATAACCCCTGAAGGACGTCCCCCGAAGCCATCTTGGGTCCATCTGCTTCAGATCGCCAATCACCGCAATGGTTCCGGCAGCCGTCTTAGGTACGCCGAGATCGGTTCGCGGGACGCATGGGCTGTGCTGTGTGCCCTGCCAAGCAACATACCCCGTACCCCCACCGAGAAATATTCTGGTTCCAACCCCTATCGTTCGGTAGAAGGGATCACAGAGCAAAGGGCTGAGCTGGCCTGCGCTGCAGTAGTTCGCGTTTCCCAACCGAGGCTGGAGAACGCCCATATACGTGTAGATGGGCCGATCTGATAAATTAACGGCAACGTTATAGTTCTGGTAGCAGTTTCTGGGGTTAAACAGAACCGCTTCGTTCATATCATCGAGAGTGATGCGAGTCTCGAGCTTCTTCCTTGGATAGCAGTCAGTTCCGTAGGTCGTTGCGGTTAGACGTACCTCTTTGCCAGCCACCAGTTCCTCGATGACATGGCCACCTCCATAGGGAAATTTACCGGGGAAGACCGCATTCCTGGGATCATCGTCAGGAACGGCTGTGGCCCCCAGCAGGATATCCACAGCTGCAAAGCCAGTGTAAACCGGCACGTCGTTCAGGTAAGCCTTACCGCCTCCAATCTTGATCCTGGGCTTTGCGTGGCCCACATTGAAGTAGGCGCCGGACGAGCACATCGGGCCAAAGGTTCCGGTGGTAACCACATCCACCTCTTCCGCCACCCTCTTGGCCCCTTTTTTTTCCACAAAACCGATAATCTCCTCGGCGGTAAGTACTACCGCTTTTCCCTTTTTTATCTTCTCATTGATTTCTCGGATGGTTTTCATTTATATCCTCCTGAAAGGCAAGGCCCTGCATCCACAAGGCACCTCGGTTATGAGATTGATCAATCCAGCACGTGCTCAAAAGATTCCCTGATGTCCCCCAGTGGGGGGGTCCCATGATCCATACCATAACCATCACCTGCCTTTCATCAAGGGGGGTTTCTATTTGCCAGTCTTTATTCCAGAAAATTCAAGTAACGCTTTATGGGAGTTTCGGAAGGTGGGGGCTTGTTGAGAAAATCAGGAAATTATGGACGGGCAGTGGGAAATGAACCCTGATCACCGGAAATCCGTCTTACCTCCCCAGCCCCGATCGCTCCGGAGTGGAACTAGCACTTCAATGCCAGCCCACATATCACCCGGGTCCTGCATGTCCATCTCCATTTTGTCACCACCCTTCGATACAAAAATAAAATATCATATACTACAATGTAGCAGGAATTGTCAAGGTATTTTTTTGAGATCTCCGATTTTCTGATTCCCTCGATTCTCACCAGGAGTTGAAGGAGAACCGAGAATCCCCTGTGTCACCACTTAATAAGTTGTGCCCTTCTCAAAAGAAAAAAGTCGGGAAACGAGAGCTCATCTTCCCCGTGAGGGCCCCCTCTTGCGCAGCAGTAGCCGTATAGGAGTTCTTTTGAAACCCAGGGATTCCCGGATTCGATTGATTAAATACCTCTGATAGGTGACGTGTATTCGCTGGGGGTAGTTGACAAAGAGCACGAAAGTCGGAGGTCTAACGGAGACCTGGGTTCCGTAGTAGATCTTCACCCTCCTTTTTCCATAACTGGGTAAGGGTACGTTCTTTGTGGATTCCTCGATGAGGTCATTCAGATGGGAGGTCGAAACCCTCTTTCCGTATTCCTCCGCTACTTGATCCACTAACTGGATAGTGGCAATTACCCTTTTTCCCGTGAGACAGGAGGTAAAGAGGATAGGGGCGTAAGGGAGGAATTTCAATTCATCCCTAATCTGAAGTGTGTATTCTTTGGCGGTGTCGCTGTTCTTCTCTATGAGGTCCCACTTATTTACTACGATAACGCACCCCTTGCCTTTTTCTTGGATGAACCCGGCTATTTTCGTATCCTGGTCCGTCACCCCCTCTCGGGAATCGATGAGATGCAGTGCCACGTCGCAACGATCGATGCTTTTCAGGGCTTCGACGATGCTATATTTCTCCAAACGAAGACTAATCTTCTTCTTCCTCCTGATCCCCGCGGTGTCGATGAGGAGGTATCTCCTTTCCCCGATCTCCATAACGGTGTCGATGGCGTCTCTGGTGGTTCCCGGGTTCTCGTTGACTATCACCCGATCGTAGCCCAGGATCCGGTTGATGAGAGAGGACTTCCCCACGTTAGGCCTTCCCACTACCGCGATCCTGGTAATCTCTTCTTCGACCTCTTCTGCGTCAGAAGGGGGTAAGCCCTTGAGTACCTCCGTCAGGAGATCGTCCACGCCGTAGTTATGCAAGGCAGAGATGGAAAAGATCGTTTCCGCCCCCACTCCATAGAATTCGAACACTTTTTCCTCATGTTTCGGCCCGTCTATCTTGTTGACAACGTAAAGGAGGGGTTTGACCTTCCTCCTCAATATGGATGCGATCTCCTTATCCGATGGAGTCAGCCCATCTTTTCCGTCCATGAGAAAGACGATTAGATCCGCCTCCTCTATGGCGAGCTGGCACTGCTCCTTCATCTGGATGAAGATCCTCTGCCGGGATATGGGCTCAAACCCGCCGGTATCGATGAGGGAGAAGGATTTGTCCCCCAATTCAATATCCGCGTAATTCCTATCCCTGGTAACCCCGGGTTGGTCTTCAACGATAGCCTTCTTCCGCCCAACGATCCGATTAAAGAGGGTGGATTTTCCCACGTTGGGTCTTCCGACGATGGCCACAATGGGTTTCATGAGATCTGCCTAATTTAGAAAATCTAATAATTTCCAAAAGATAGCATATGAATCGGGGAAAATCAACATGGCTCACCTTGTCCTTTATCGGGTTTGAATACCCCACGGGTTGTGATTCTTTATGGATTCAGAAGAGGTTGGCAGGTGGGAGATGGACAGTGGGATAGATTCTCGTAGGTTATTGGGGCATGAGGGGGAATTTCTTTGAGTGTATCGTGTTCGTCACAATTTCGTAGTGGACGAAGAATTTTCTCCCATGAATTCAGTGGGAGCAGGGCTGGCCGGCTGTATGCTGTTTTCTACGGGTATGGTAGCCCTACAAGACAAATTGGACATCTCCGGCGTTCGCGTGGATGTGAAAGCCCTTGTAGCAGATAGGCCGGTTATACGCATCGGGAAAATCGACCTAACGTTTAACATGCCAAGAAACTTTTCTCCGGCTGATTGCATCAAGTTGGAAGAGGCGGCAGGGATGTGCCCAATAAGATCCAGTTTGCATCCAGACATCATGATCTCCGCCCACTTCAAGTATCCGGGATAGTGTAAACAGCTTAACCCGAAGCAAGAGCCGGGTCAGTAATTGCGCTGCGTCTTATAGAATATGTGCTCTTGCGTGAGAAGATGATCAAGAAGTGCTGATTTGAATTTGCTATTATGGATCCAAAATCGGCGAATCAACGTATCAAGTGGGATTGTTCGCAAACTGGAGCTTTTTATTTCTCCACCTTTATTCCTCCCATGGCCTAGATTTCCACAGAAATGTGGAATGGTCTGTTGATAACTTATTATCCTATCGATCCAAGTACTCAAAAAACTTAACAAAATAACACATTGCATATAAATTGGGCAAAATTAAAATCTGAATAATATCAAATAGTTAGCTCCTCTTTAAACGAAATTGTATGACTTCCGGCTCGCCTTAATTTGAGGTAGTAGAAATCCATGAAGATTGAGAGAACTATGTGCACAAAAGGTCGATAAAAATAAACTGATGGCTAAGTTTAAGAAGCCAGATGGGGAGAGGACGGAGGAGGGGGGAAAGTACATAGTAGATGTTATCGATCATAGGGAGATAAGCGGAAAGTATCGATTTGTTACGTATAGGCGTTTCAAGTAATCAGAAACCGTGCATCGGATAGTCTTCGTTGGATGGCAAATATTCCTCAGCTGCAGAGCGCCTGACGCGTAAAGTGCATATTCTTGCAGCCTCCTTGTGCTCTGGAGAGCCAGCTTTCTCTTCCATACTCAAATGAGGGTGTGGTTCAAGGTTACCCCATCCGGGGACCACGGGGTAGATGGGCACCCTCCCACGAGTCGGTCGAGGAGGGCCTTGACGAGTTTCACCGGGGAAACCCCACGTTCTCGAATTCGGTTTCTGTACCTTATTTTCCCGCTCCTCGTGTATCCTCGAAGAGGGCATCCAGGAATTGCCTCATGATTCTCGCCGTTGCGCCCCAGATGATCCTTCCCTCATGTGCAAAGCGATAACTGAGGATTTTTTTGCCCCCGTTGGCATAGGTTTCCTTTATCCAGCGATCCTCCTCCAGAAAATCCTCAAGGGGAATCTCGATCAGCTCCTCGATCTCCTCTTCATTTATGGAGAACCGATCAGGGTAAGCAATCTCGGCGACAATGGGAGTGATGAGGTAGTCCGAGGAGACGGTGACGGAATCATCCAATGTGCCCAGAATTTCCACATTTTTCCCCGGTAGGCCTATCTCTTCGAAGGTCTCCCGCAAGGCCGTGGCCTCCACATCTTCATCGTCCTCATCGACCACCCCCCCGGGGAAGGAAATCTCCCCCTTATGGTGTTTCACCCGATCGGTCC
>SMTZ1_10001237_pt1 | contig 41857 bp, 51 predicted proteins | sample DeeMarSWOR136_30_FD_25667 | JGI IMG/M metagenome (IMG submission 25667) | reverse complement strand
AAAATTGGATCAATGAATTCTCAAGGAATAATATTAAAAGTGATTAGAATTATCATTTTATTCTCCTCTTTATTACTTATAATAAGCTTTCCATTTGGCACCTTCTTTGGATTAATTATCTTCCAGGAATTTTATTTTTTAAAAAAGAATAATGAAAAAGGAATTATGAATACTAATATATGAAATGCTGAAGATGATTAAATCTAAGATTAGATTTTTTAATTACTCCTAATTCCTTTAATATAATATTAACATCAAATTTTTAATTATTAATGCATTTTGCATTCTTAGATTAATCAAAATCAATGGTTTAATTAAAATATGAAATTGAATCTTGAATTTTCTCCTCCGTTTAATGAAGCAACTAAAGAATTATTTAAAACCTTTGAATTTGAAAAAGAAATTACATTAAAAGAACTGATTGAATTCTTTGGACAAAAATATGGAGATGTTTTTTTAGATTTAGTTTGGCAAAATGGAAGAGAGGGGGAATTTAATAAGCTTCTCTCTATTATTATAAATGGGAATAGTTATAGACATGATAAATTTTTGGAAACAAAGTTAAAAGATCGAGATCAAATTGTTTTTATTTATATCTATTTTGGTGGATAAAAAAAGTTCTAATTAAATTAAAAGTATTATCCACATAGCAAATCCAGTTAATAATGGATTCAATATATTATCAGAAATATATTTTGCATAAGCATCTACTAATAAAAATAAGATAGATGCTACAATAGCCATTAAAATAATTTTTTCAAGATCTATTGCCATCCATCTATAATACAGTTGAGGAATGATAATAACTATCAAAAAAGTCGTTATACCACCAGCAAGAAAACCTTCTATTGTCTTATCGGAATTTTTTTTTAACCTATGTGTACCAAACTTTTTTCCTATTAAACAGGCGGCTGCATCTGCCCCTGTAGTAATCAAGGCTACCGTAGCAAAAATTGGAAATGGAGCAAATAAGAATGGTATAAATGATAAAACTAAAGGAGTAGACGCAATAAAAGTATTCAATTCCTCTTTTCTCATGTTTTTATATAACTTTTTTGCCCAATTGGGGAGGATATAGAATTTAGTTAATCTAGATAAATCTCCAATTTGAAACATGATTACAAATCCAAAACCAATTATAATAATTAACCAATAAGCGAAACTATAAATATCTAAGCCAAATTGAGTTAAAATTTCAAAGTCATTAAGAATAACTGCTAATGACCAACAGAAAAAAATAACAAAACAAGTGAATAAATGTAAAAATTTCCTACCAAATTCACTTTTTAAATCATCTACCCAATTCCTCTTAAATTCATCGCAGAATTTTTGATAATCTCTTTTAGCCATAATTTCGGGGTTTCTTTTCGACAATAATGCATTGTAGCTTAACATTATTACCCAAATTCCCATCTCAATTAAAAAAATTGTGGATGTAACAATCCACATATTATCCAAAATTTCTTGACCTAAATTAGGAGAATGAAATTGGTACATGAAAGGAAACATTATACCTGCTGCTAAAAATAGTAAAGCAATTATTATCTCGTTAGCAAAGAGTTGACTTTCTAGCTTAGTTTTTCTATTTTTAAAAATATACATTAATGTTACAATAGAATAACCAATTAAAATCAAGCTAGTCGGTAGATAATACATGATGTTAACCTTTAAAGTCTAATAATTTAAAAATTTTTACTACCTATTTTTAAATCCATTCTAAAATGATAGTATAAAAGCTAAAGTTAAAGAAAAACCTAATAAATATATAAATAAGAGCACAACCAATTGGAATTAACAAATTATCGGATAATTTTATCGGTTTATTAGTAAATACATCAAAAATTAGAAAAGCAAAAGCAAAAATTAATGACCAATAAATCCCTACAAAACAAAAGCAGATTCCAAAACTGATAATTGTCCCTCCTAAACTGCCTTCCCAAGTCTTTTCATTATTCCAGAAAATATAATGTTTCCCAAATCGTATACCAACTTGACTAGTTATTAAATCACTGATTGAACTTAACCCTAATATCGCAAAAAATACCATAGGAGGACAAATGAACGCAGCAAACATCTGTCCGATTGCAAAATATAAATATGTACCATAGCTTTCTGTCTCTTCTATATTAAAATATAATTTAGGAAAAATATTAAATGGAAAAGAAAAGAGTTTAGATTTTCTGGTAAATTCATTTACAATCATAATTAAACATAGAGTATAAAAGAAGAAAAATAGAAGATAATAAAACCATCCTAATGCAAAAAGCACTTCAAAGATAGAATCTTGTTCATTAAAAATTCTCAAATATAATAAAAGCATGTTATTTTCTTCAGGAATCATTCCTGAAGAGCTTCCAGTATAAAATTTTACTATATATAATCCTATATACCATACAATAAATAAGCCTATAAAAATTAAAACATGATTTAGCTTTCTAAAAGTATCTTTTTTAGATCTACTCCAAGATTTTTGCTTTAATTCTAGTTTTTCCGATATACTAGAAAAATCTTTTTTAAGCATCTTTTTATATAAATGAACTATAATTGTAGAAACTAAAGTTAAAAAAACAACTACTACTAATGGGATGCCAAGAGATAATAACCATAGAGGAATAATTGCTCGGTGGAGATAAGGATCATGATTCATAATGAATATAAATAAGAGAATATGAATAAAGATGAAAAACAAAGTTCCAAATCCAATGATATTGTTAAGAGTATCTTTTTTAAATGAAAAATATATATAATTAAAAAGAATAACCATATAAGATAAAAAAAGTGAAATAAACCAGAAGTAGAAATATTCCATAGCTATTTTAATCATTTATTTGCTTACTCTATAATTATCTCTAAAGATATATTAAATATATGCATTTTTTACTTGATTTTCATTATTAATTTCTAAATAAACTAGCTGGTAAACTTTACAAAAAAGATTCTCTTATAATAAGGTAATTAAATAATTTTTGAACCCAACCTTGAAAAGAATAATTTTAGCTTCTAAATCTGTTGATCGAAATTGGATTTTAAAACAGGCGGGAATTTCTTTTAAAGTAATCAGAACTAATATAGATGAAAATCAGTTCAAAGAGACCATTACCAATCCAGTTGATTTGGTTAAAAAATTAGCCTCAGTTAAAGCAAATTCCGCAAAAAATAAATTAGTTAAACAAAAAATGGAAGGGATTATTATTGCAGCAGACACAATAGTAGAACTTAATGGAGAAATAATAGGGAAGGCTAAAGATGAAGCAGAAGCATTTAATATTCTTAAAAAGTTAACTGGTAAGTCGCACAATTTAATAACTGGACTAGCTATAACTGAAACTAATAATTCAAAACTTATTACTGATCATGATATCACTTCTGTTGAATTCCTCCCACTCACAGATGAGGAAATATATGATTATATTAAAACAAATGAATGGAAAGGGCGGGCAGGGGCATACTCAATAAGAGATAAAGCGTCTTTATTTATATACAGAATAGTTGGGTCGTCATCCAATGTTATAGGATTGCCAATGCATAAGTTATATTTAGTTTTGAAAGATCATTTTAACTTAAATTTATTTCATATATGATGGTGTTAAAAATCTCAATAGATTCTTTAAAAATATGCATAGGATCATTAAACCCAGCAAAAATTAATGCAGTTAAAATTGCATTTAGTAATTATTTCAATAATTATGAAATTTTTCAAATTAAAGTAGATTCTAAAGTTTCTAGTCAACCAATAGGATTAATTAATATCATTAAAGGAGCAATCAATAGAGCTAAAAGTTCATTATCTTATCTTAAATATGAAAAAAACTTTAAATTTCATACTTTTGGAGTTGGAATTGAAGCTGGATTGGCTAAAGTTCCTAATAGTTATTCTGGTTATATGGATTTTCAATATTGTGCTATTATTAATGAAGCTAATAAGATCACATTAGGTTCTGGAATCGCGTTTGAATATCCTAAATTTGTTATAGATGAAATTTTAGCTGATAAAAATAAGGAAATCGGGGAGATTATTGGTAAACTTGCCGGTAATAAGAATCTAAAAAATCAATCTGGAGCCATCAGCTTTTTAAGTAAAAACAGAATAACCAGAACAGAGATTTTAACTCAGGCTGTAATTTGTGCTTTATTACCGATTTTAAATGAGAAATTATATTATAATAATAGAAATAGCTCAAATTTCTGAATATTTTCTCCAAACTTTTAAATCTTCGTAAAATTTTATGATTTTTTCGAATTTAGAGACCAAATTTTCATAATATATCCTGTCAGCGTGTTTTAATTTAGATAATTCCTTTGCTGTAATAATTTCATTCTTATAGCGATTTATTTTTTCATCAATCACAAATTTTTTTTCATTAATACTTCTATTTAAAATGAGAAAATATCCCTGTAATATCATTTGAAAAAAATTGTGAAAAAAATTTAGGTTATTTTAATGATAATATTTTGTCAACTGTTTCTTGCTTCAATAATTCGGATTGGGGTAATCTCTCTGTAAGCAATCGCCAATTATCATCCTTTTGAAAAACTTCTTGAAATATTGGTAAAGCATCATCAAGTTTGCCCTGATCTGCTAAAGATATTGCGGTCCAATATTTCATTTCAAGATTATCAGGAAACATTTTTTGAGCAGCATTATATTCTTCAAGTGCTTTACCCATATCACCTTTTTCCACTGCTAGATCTCCTTTATTCATATGTTCATATGCACGCCACACTTTTAATAGTCTACCTAATTCTCTTAATGGCTCAGTATGATCCTCAACTCTGAGATCAATTAAAGGATCTTCCCATTTCTTATCAGAAGGTTCACCTGTCACAATTAAAAGTGCAGACGATTGCTTTCCTCTTAAATCTCCACCTACAGATTCTGCAGCTTCCAAGGATTTAATAATTCGTTCTGGTAAAGGTAAATTTTTATGTGTTTGAAAAGCTTCAGCCATGGTTGGCCAAACTTTATCAGAAAGCATCATATTCGCTTGGACAGAAAAATCTCCCCCTATTTGATGGCCTGCATGCTTAAGACATTTTATTCCAGTATGAGTAGCAACTCTACCTTCTACATCAAGAATTGCAAGCTGTCTAACATCCCTTCCCTCATCATCTGAAAGTAAGATATCTATTGTTTGTTGAGGGGATCTACCTTGCTTTAATAGTTCAAGTCCACGTAAACCAAATGATTTATTGACAAAAGATTGTGTAGCAACAACTCCTACTCCTGCTTCTCCCCATGATACCACACTTCCAACAGAAAACCAGTGACTTTGTACTCCTACCCCCATCTCTCCAGTTTTGGAGTCCCTCGCAACAATAGAATATGTATGAGCAAAAATTTTTTTATCAAGCTGATTTGGTTTATCAATCATATTTGATAGATTGGCTATAATAATAAATAAAGTTTTGTTGGTTTAATTGGTATTCTATTAAAACAAAATCTATAGATCTTTATTCTCTTTGACTTTGAACCAAAAATACTTCTATTTTTGTATAAAAAAAATATAATGCTTTTAATAATTTAAAATCTTAATTAAACTAATTATTACAAAGAAGATGATAACAAATGGTTAAACATTATAAAAATGAGCAATTAATAAAATTTCTAGTTATTATTGGTGCTGTTGTTGGTTTAGTTACATTGATTTTAAGACTTGCCGGTTTAGAAAATTATGGCTACGTAGATCCTTTAATTGCCTTAAATGAAATCATTGTTTTTATAATCGGTTTAGTAATTGTTGCATTAACTTTTCTGGTGGGGATAAGACCGAACGATCCAATCCCTTTTCATTGGCTTGTCTTTCTCATTTTAGCAATACTACTTGTGGTTTTTGGTGCTGGAATCTGGGCATGTGTGTTGTTAATTATCGCTTTCTTAATTGCTTTAATTGAAGATTTATAAAATTAATTTAATTTTTTTTTACAATTTAAGAGCTTTAGATTTTTCCAAGAAAAATTTAACTATTTTTTCTGCAATGTTGAAGGAAGTAACTTTTTGGAGTGCTGTAAATCCTGGAATTGAATTTACTTCCAATACAAGAAATCCTTTATTACTCTCAACAATGTCTACCCCCGCGATTTCCGTTTTAGCGACCTTAGCAGCTTTAATGGCTAAATTTTCTAACTCATTTGTTATTTCAAGAGATTCTGCTCGTGCTCCAGCATAAATATTGGTTTTCCAACTATCACTCACTCTATACATACCAGCAATAACTTTGTCTCCTAATACTAAAATCCTAATATCTCTATTATTATGTTCGATAAATTCTTGTAGATAAAACACTTCATTTAGTTGACTAAGGCTGTATATTACACTTTCAGCAAATCCTCTATCATTTAATCTCGTTATTCCAATTCCTTTAGATCCATATAAAGGTTTTATAATACAGTCAGATCCTAACTCTTCAAAAGCTTCCAATGCCATTTGGGGATTCTCACAAATTATTGTTTTTGGTGTAGGAATATTATTGTTTTCTAAAAAAACAGAAGTTAAAAATTTATCACTAGCAATTTCTAAAGATTCTCTTGAATTTATTAATTTAACATTACATTCTTCAATTGCTCGTAAAATATCAAGCCTAAAAAAGATTTTTTGCGTCGCTGCTGCTCCAAAACCCCTTACAAGTGCAGCTCTAGGGTTTAGATCCTTAAAATGATCTTTAAACTCTGGTTTTATAGATATTTTCATTTTCATATTAGAAGGGATGAAATATTGAACTTGGTATCCACATTTCTTAAATTCATTACTTAAAATCTGAACTTCTGGATCAGATGGATTTGGAGTAATTATCATCGAATTCATTTTCAATATCCTTTAAAAAAAATTACTTAATTAATCTATAGCACTAATTTTTAAATAAATTTAAGTTCTTGTAAAACATATATGAACTCAATGGATAATAATGACAATGAAAATGAAATTGAGAAATTATCACATACTTTAAGCAAAATTCAGAATCTTTATTATAAAAAGAAAGGTCAGCTTGAAGAATTAAAACTAGAGATTGAAGATTTGCGAGAAGTATTAAATTTTTTAAATTCCTTAATTTCCAATAAATCTTTTCATAGCGCCGACGAACTATACTCAAAATCATTAATCAATAAAAATGAAATATTATCCGAAGAGGAATATTTCATTGAAGAACTCCCTAAAGAAATGGCAATGGGTACAAATATTAAAAGAAAGATTTTTTCAAAAGATAAAACTAATGATGCAAAATTATTGTGTGTATTAAACTTTTATGATTTCAATAAAGTAGAGATTAAATTAATCAATCCAGAAGAGAGATCACTTAAAGAAACTTCTGAGGATTTTATTCGTATTTTTTTAAAAGGTGCACTCATCCAAATTAAGGAAAAAAATCACAACTTGAATTTGAATTATGACTATTTTAAGAATACAGAAGTTATTGAACGAATAAATATTAACCATTTAAAATCAATTAATGAATACGACTTAATTACTTCAAAAATGAGAGAACTCTTAGCAAAAGAAACATCCACTCGAATTTAACTTAGAATCAATACTTTTTACAACTATGCAATTTTAATGAAAATCTTCTAACTTTTTCTATTCTTTTAGAAAATATTATATTGAGATAATATATTGTTTTATTTAAAATAGGAAAAATTAATTATCCATCTAATCTTATTAATGTTAATCAATTTAGCATATGGAGTGTATTAAGTTTGGCAAAGAAAAAAACTTGGTTACAAATGCCAGTTGTTCATTCTAAATTTCATGACGCTGAATTAGAAAGTGTATTAATAAATAAGTCAATGGAATTTTTGACCCCTGAAAAAGGAGATCCTCCCTCTTTCCTATTTCTCTCAGGTGCTTTTTTTGATGTTAAATCTTTTGCATATTCCGGATTACGAGCCTGGAAAGGTGCCGTAAAGCCCTCTGAATCTAATGGAGGTAGAAGACCTGTGTTAGAAGCTACTTTTGCTTCAATCTCAGTATACTTAAGCTCTTTATTAGCACTTCAATCAGATTTTTATTTTGCATATGATGAAATTAAAGAAATTCTACTTGAGAAGAAAAGAGAAGACCTCTGGACTATTGTTTCGGAAAAGTTGCCTTTCATCTCAATTCCTCCAAAAGAGATGTACGGTTCTCAAGTATCACCAATTTCTCCTTATTTCATAATTAAACAAGATGAAGAATTAACTTTAGGCGAAATTTATCCTTCAGCGTATTTATCTCATGTAATAAAGAATATTAAAACAAGATTTTTCGTATTTTTCCAATATCAGGGTTATTCCGCATTTGGATTTTTTAATACTTTGCCAGAGATTTCTCAATTTGGATTTGAAGAAAAAGGTAGAGATTTTACAAATGAGCCAACTTCAGAAAACTTGATAAAATATTCCAAAACTGCAAAAAATATTAAAGAAATTTTAATTGCTTTAATCCATGCTCATAATAACGCGTTTCTTGAACAATTTTTAATACCTGATTATGAATTATTATTGAATAAATTATTAGAAGGTGAAGCATAGAAAGATGGTGAATATAGGACTTTTAGGAGATGTAAGCGTTGGTAAGACCAGTATACTCCGGCTTTTTGTCAGATACTTAAAAAAAGGAGATATTGAAAACGTTAAAGGTGGAACAAAATGTTCTGTAGTAAAAGCTGACTTTTCTGGAGAAGCTACAGTTCCGGGAGGAGATAAGGAAGACGCTCTAGATGAAAAGGAAACAAAGACGATTCATCCTAACCGAATTGTGTTTCGGGAAGATGTTACTAACAAAGCGCACACAATCTTCGCCCCTGGTGGCGATAGGGCTCGAGCTGTCGTGAAAATGGGGATCATAACTATATCCCGCATAGCTACGCAAATTATTGCAGTGTTTTCGTGCGATAGAGAATTAAAAAGACAGTTTGAATTTTTTAACGATGTAAGATTTTTTCCCGATAAAATTTATGTGTGTATAAATAAAGTAGACCTAGTTGAGGGGGATAAGGAAAAAAAAATTAAAGAAGTGACAAAACAAATTAAGGAGTTTTTTGAAAAACGAAAAATCTCAATTAATGAATTTTTTGTCACTTGCGGAGAAACTGTCGATAATTTTGATGAAGTGGAAGAATATAACAATCGTGTCGCCGAAATGATTTTAGAGATTACTACTAAGAATTAAATCTTCATGTTTTAAAATTTTTGATTTTTATCATATTATTTCATTTTTTAAGTTCTAAAGAAATTTTTATGAATAGTTTTTCTAAATCAAGTAAATATCCAATTAAAGGAGTAAGATATACATGATTTAAATTTTTATCAATTTCTATAAATCCCCTTTTCTTTAACTCTTTTAAATCTTCCCATATATCTTTTTTTTTTCTCAATTCTTTTATTTTTTGAATTTGGGTCATACCGGAATTGTTAAAACAGCATACTAAAGTACAAAATAACGTAGCTGCTAATCTCGCCTTTCCATTAAAAGGATTGGCTGAAATTATTTCTGTTGTGTCTGAATCAAAAGATATATACCAATGAGAATTTAGAGGATTAAATCTTATTTGGAGGCCTAAAGGTTCAATATACTTAGAGAATTGATTAAGCAAGTTTTGAAAATAAATTGACTTGTTTTTATCTTTGAAATTAAGTGCTTTAAGAATTTCATCTTCAGAGGCTCCTATTTGGAAAATATTTGACTTTTTACTTAATAAATACATTAAAACTGATATTTCATTCATTTTCAATACTTCTCATAAATAAAGATATTTTGTTTCTTTTTGATATTTAATTTTGTTTATTTGGAGTAAATGTAAAAGATAGACAAATTTTTCATAAATTTTTAATTGGTCATGTTCATATTCAAATATTTCATCATATGAACAAGGCAATTTGGCTTTAATTTCATCAAAAAAACTCATCATTTTTTCAGTAAATCTTTTTGTAGGAACTTCTAGTAAAAAACTTCCCTTAACAAAGGTATTATCTATAGATTCGATCGAAAATGGGGCTCTCTTATCTCTACATAATTTTTCTTCTGATAATTCAAGAAATTTCAAAGAGAGAACATCAAAATTTAAAGTTTCTCTCCAACATCCATTAAATAATTCAAATATTTCATCATCAGAAGGATTAAATTTTAGAAATTCTACAAATTTTTCTTTATTATCTAAAAAATTAAGTAAACCTTTTAATTCTTCAAATTTTTGACTTAAAAGTTGAAAGGCATTATCATAACTTCTTGAATATCTATTAATATTATAAATTGTAAGGGATTCTTTTAAACTTTCAAATAATGGGACCAATTCTACGTCTAGTAATGAAATCTCTCTTGAAAGAACCCTATTTCGGATGTTTTCTATTTTTTCATTAATTTCTTCGGATAAATCTTTATTTTCCATCGTTTATGGCTTATCCCTCATTCTTTTTTAATTATTTTAGGTTTAAACACAGAAGAAATTTCATTTTTTCCAACTCTTGCAATCCCTATTATTTTTTCTGCAAGTAGGAATAATGAAGTTGAGGATTTTGGAAGATACATAAACAATTGAATTGGGTTTAATTCCAGTGTTGATTTGATCAAGTTATATACTATTTCTGAATTTTTCTCATCTAAAAACATTCCTGCTTCATCAAACATACATAACGGAGACGGTTTAATTTCCTGAAGAGATAGAATTAGACAAATTGAAATTAGAGAAACTTGACCTCCACTCAATGCTGTAAAAGTTTTTAATTGTTCCTTTGAAGTAGCTGCTTTAATTTCAACTCCCAGATCTTCGATACTTCCCTTTAATTCAAGAGAACAATAGGATTTTATCTGAGAATCTTCAAATTTTTGGTTTACTTTTTTCTGAAGTTCATCAAGAAGAACACTAAATTTATGATAATATGTTTTTTCCATTTTATTTTCTGTTCGCATAGCTGCTTTAATATCATTCTCTAAATCCTTTTGGTTTTTAGCAATTTCTTTAAGAGATGTTATGATCTGATCTCTTTCAATAAGTATAGAATCATCAATATCAAAATATTTAAGTAATTCTTTATCTAATTTTGAGATATCTGCTTTTATATCCTCAATTGGTCGAAGCTCAATTAACTTCTCAGAAATTAAAAGACCAATTTCAGAATTAATCCTTTTTAAATCGTTTTTTTTTAAAATAAGCTCTTGATTATATGAGTTTAATTTAATATTTTCTTGTTCTAAATTTAGGATAATTTGAATGTTCTTTCTTTCAATTTCACTTTTCTTATTATTCAGATCGAAAATTTGGCTTTTTAACTCTAAGATATGAGTTTCGACTTCATTTAGTTCTTCTTCCAAATTCTCTAATTGACGGTATATTTCAAACGCACTTTTATCTGCTTTTTGAAAAGCTTCTTTCTTCTTCTCATATTCTTGTTTGACTAAATCTTTCTCAAATTTACTCTTACTAATTTTTTCTTTAAGTTCATTAAGAATATCTGAATTCTCATATAATTTTGAATCCCATTTTTTCTTTTCTTCGTTCAATCGCCCTAAATCAGAAGGAATTTCTTTTATTCTATCATTCCATTTAAAGAATTCTGGATCGGTTTTTGATTTTAAATCTCTAATTTTTGATTCTAATAGATTGATTTCTTTTTGGATTTTTGTATTATTATTTTCTAACTCATGCATTTGGTCGTATAATTGGTTCTTTTTTGTTGTAATTCTTTGTTTTTGATTAAAATTGTATAATAAATCGTTGAATGTTTCTTTTTTATTAAAAATCTCCTTTTGTATATTGTCTAATTTCGATTGTTCAACCTTTAATTCCGACATCTTCTCATTTAAAGATTTAATCTCAGCCTCCAAAACAGAAGATTGTTCCTTTTGAGTTGCAGCACTTAATAATCCCTTCAATCTTTTAGTAAAAGGTGTCTCATAAACGTATTTATAAGAGACTATTTGTTCTCCCTTCAAAGTAACACATTTTCCTTTAAAATCGAGGGAATTATAGAGTTTTATCCCAGAACGATAATCTTTTACAACTAAACAATTTTTTACTTTAGAATATATTACTTTTTTGATATCTAGATCATTATTTACTATTTTAATTAGATCTGATAAATAGCCAATTACTCCATCAGCAGAAATTTTACTCATACGAGTAACATCTAAACTTTTCGAAAGATAAATATTACAATAAGCTCTATATTTTTCTTTTAATTTATTTAATAGGTTTAAAGTGTCCCAATCTTTAGCAACAAAACTATAAAGTAATTTCTCCCCAAGCACAGATTCTATTGCGTAGCTTAACTCATCATCATATTTTAAAAAATCAATAATTGGGCCTTTAACAAGTAATTCCCTTTTATTTATTTCTTCTCTTAAAATGCTAATATTGGAAGGAAGTATAACTCGCCGCTCTCTAAGTGAAGTTTGTAGTACTCTCAATTTATTGATTCTTTTAGATTTTTCAAATTCTTGTTTCTTTATCTCAGAATCTATTTCAAATAGCTTTTCATAAATATTTTTTAATTTTTCATCAAGTTGGTACAATAAATTTTTTGAGGGATTTTCTAAGAACCACTTATTTTTTTCTAATTTATGTTCTATATCTTTATAGCTTTGAAATAATTGATTTATTTCATTATTAACTGATTTTATTACATTTTTATTTTTTTCAATTTCTTTAAACCGATGATCTTTCTCTGTGCTTATTTTATTATATTCATCAATGAGTATTTGATTCTGCTTGACTTTCTTTATTAGCTGATTCTGCTCCTTTATTAACTTCTCAATCTTAAGGTCTCTTCTTTTTAATTCTCCTTTTACAATTTTTAATTCATTATCCAAGGACTTTTTTTGGATTTCAAGATTATTTAATACCTTTTCAAAACCATCAATCTCTTGAGATAATTCATCTAATTCTTTTTTAGTGTTAATCTTCTCCTTTTGCCAATTTTGAATTTTATCTATTAAATCTTGTTTTTTGTATTTTAATTCGCCATATTTTTCCGATAGGGCATTTTGATCTTCTTCTTTAACTAAAATTTCAGTAACTACTTTATTAATTTCTTTATCATGTTTTTCTCTTTTCTTTTTAATTCCATCAATAACAGACTTGAGATTTGTAATATAATCTTCAATTACGATAATTTCATTTTGTAATTTGTCTCTATTAGCCCACAATAATTCATCATTGAATTTCTGTCTAATTTCTAAAAGCCTATTCTTCTGCTTTAAACGTTCTAATTTAGGGGTTAAAAGTTCTAAACTGAAGTTTAATGTATTCTGCTTGCTTAATAGTGAATTTAAGTCATTATTTAAATTATGAACATTTATCTTTTGGTTTAAAATTTCACTTCTTAGAGTAGTTAAACCAATCCCTTCCTCTAAAAATGAACATAATTCAGTAGGTTTTAAACTTTTAATTGCATCAATCTTTCCTTGACTCACAAAGGCAAATTGGTTATCTGGATTAATGTTTAAATCTCTTATTAATCTCTGAACTTCAGAAACAGAAATTTTATTAAAGTCACTATTATCTGTTCTTTGAATTTTAAAGAAGGGGGATTGACCTCTTATCACAAATCTTCTTAATTTAATCAATTGATTGTCATTTTGGATATGGATCTCAACCATCGCATGATTTTGACCCGTTCTTATAAAATCTGACCACTTTTTGTAACGTTCATCTCTCTCATTACTTCCTAAAGCAAACTTAATTGCCTGATAGATTGAAGTTTTTCCACTCCAATTAGGTCCTACTATTATTACGAATTTGGCTTTCCCAAAATCAATTTCATCCTTCTGGAATGATAAAAAATTTTCCAGTATAACCCTCTTTATGAATACCTTTTCATTATTAAAAGAATTACCATTGTTATTTTTTTTTATATTCGAACGATTTTGAGAATCCAATTCATTTCATCATTTAATTATTTATTTACCAAATACCTGTTTCATTAAATCGATTCTTTTCTTACCTTTTTCCAAATTGATTTGTGCTATATTTGGAGCATCATTTAACACAAAGGGATATTTTGCAAGTAATTTTCTATCATTATCTTCTAAAGCTTCATTTTTGGCTAATTTATCAATAATGACGATGAGTTCGTTATAATTTTTTGATGCTGCGTTTTCATACAATTGATTTAACATAAAATCTGAAATGCGTGATTCTTGAATCTCATTAACGACTTCCTGCACTCCTTTATTTTCTTCTCTTTCATGTATTGGATATGCTGATACAACTTTACTTTTGTTTAATGGTTCTTCAATTGATTCATTATTTACCTTTTTTTCTGAAGTCATAAATTCAATACTAGGGATGTACTCACCAGAGACGATTAGATCAATCAAAATGTCAGTTATTTCATTACTTATTTCATTTAATTCCGAATTTAAGAAATGTCTGAATATTGCAACCTTCAGTAATTGTTTTATGTCATTTACTTCCCAATTCTCAGTATAACTCACAATAGTATTAATATCAAAAACAAATTTTGGATTCTTTTCTAAAAAATCTCTCAACACTGTCTCTCTTTCAATTTTATTTAAAACGGGGATTTTAATAAAAAGGTCAAAAATTTTATATAAACTGTTTGAAATACTGCTTATATCTTGAAGATCATAATTGATCCAAACTAAAATTATGTCTAAGTCTAAAAAGTCAAAATTAAGATAACCATTTTGTTTTTCATTCGCGATAAGCTCTAATAGGTTTTTTTCTTCGAACTTTTCTTTGAGTGTTTTATGTTGGTTAATGATTAATAATCTTTTTTTACTTTGGCTCTCAATTTGAGTATCATTAATAATATTTTCATTATTTTTGTTTGATTTAGAGATGGTTTTTTTGTTAAAAACATCCTCAAAGCTCTTAAGAATTGGGATAAATTGGTCTATAAAATCTTCTGGGGATTTCAAAATCTCATTCTCTTTAAACTCAAGAATATCAATATAATAATTAATGGCAAGAAGTTTTAAATATTCTAATATATCTGTACCAGGATTTATTTTTATTAAAATTGCCCCCTTTGGGGAAATATAATCTCTAAATGCCATATCATTATGATTAGTTAATATTATCTTAATATAGTTTAAAATATCATTATATTTATCCCGGTAAAATATATCCTCTCTATTGATATTGATTTCTGGAGAAGAAACTACCCGAAAATATCTTGAAAATTCTGGAATATTATCTAAATCTTTCATTGAAGATCTTCTTTCGTTATTGTATAAGAGTAATGAACATTATTTACGTGACAATTAACACATATATATTTAGCGGTAATCGTATCTATCGATAATTAATTATTCGACAAAAACCATAAAGTTTATATAATTATATTTTAGGCGAAGAAAACAATTCGAGAACTGAAAATGATATACTTAATACTCCAATTAATTTTTCAAAAACATAATTTTTGATTTAATAATTCTAAATCAGTTGAAATCTTTTCTTTAACAATATTATAATGAGTAAATTTGCCTTTTTTCCAACCTCTAATAAGTCCAGCATTTTCAAGAACCTTGAGATGATGTGATATAGATGGTTGAGACTCATCTAATACTGCTTCTAATTCACATACACATCGATCTTTTTCTTTTAAAATATTCAAAATGACTAAACGCTTTTTATTTGCTAGAGCATTTAAAATTTTAATTAAATCATCAAATTTTTCATTTAAAATCAATTTATCTCCTAGTTCTCTTAATTGTTTAAAATGTTGATCTGGGTTTTTTACATCTTCACATTTTACTAATTTAGCCTTAATTTCTTCTTCATGTTTAAAGTTCATTTAAAACACAATTTTCTAATAATAATTTCAATTATTCAATTCTAAATAAAGATAAATAAATTTATAATAATTTATTCAAATCAATAAACTTTTATTTGAATAAAAATTTTATTATTTCAGATTACTGGAAGAATTTTAGAATTAATATTGAACAATCTGAATTATTATGAGTAAAGAAGAAGGAAGATCAATTAGCTTTTTTGAACGATTTCTTACACTTTGGGTTGCACTATGCATTGGAATTGGAATACTTCTCTCCCAAGTAATTCCTGGTATAAGTGAAGCTATTAATTCTTTACAAATTGGCAAAATCTCTGTTCCTATTGGTATTTGCTTGTTTTTGATGATGTATCCCGCTATGTTAAATCTACAAGCTTCAGGGTTGAAAAAGCTAGGAAAGAATCCAAAACCAATAATACTAACTATCATCTCTAATTGGCTTGTCGCACCATTTGTAGGTTTGGCGATGGTAAATATATTTTTACCTGGAAGCTCTGAAACAATGACGCAGCTAGCAGTTGCAATAATATTACTTTCTAGCTCTCCTTGCACAGCAATGGTTCTCGTATGGGGGTGGATGGCAGAAGGCAACCAAGAACAAAATGTAATAAATACTAGTCTTAACACAATTACCATAATCTTTGGTTATGCTCCGATGGTAGCATTTCTTACAGGTATTCAAAATATACCGGTCGATTGGGTATTACTCCTAATTTCAACTTTTATTTTTATTGGATTTCCACTTTTAATGGGAATTATTAGTAAGAGAATATTAATTGCTTCTAAAGGTGAAGAATGGTTTAATAACACTTATCGACCATTAGTTAGCAAAATCTCCATAATTGCTTTGTTAACAACATTGGTAGTTCTGTTCTCTTTGAATGGTGATGTATTAATCCACAATCCGTCCTCTATTGGTCGGATTTGTCATTGTTGTCGGATATAACATATTGATTACAAAAATATTCAAATTAAAATATCGTGAGGCAGTTATTACAGTTATAATCGGATCCTCGAGTCATTTCGAAATTGCTATTGCTACTGCAATTGCTATGTATGAAATTGGTTCAATAGCCGCTTTAGGAACTACAATGGGGCTCTTTTGGGAAGTTCCAGTCATGCTTTCAATTGTCTATCTAGGTCGATATTTAAGAAAAAAAGGATTTTGGGAATCCTAATAATTTTATGTTTTTAAAACATTATTTTATCAAAGGAAAGAGTATTGAAAACTTATAATAAACATAGTTGAGGCGTCATGACAAAAGAAGAGATGGATAAAGTAATTGAAGGAATTATGAGAGAAGTAAGCGAACAGGTAGCTCATACCAATTGTAATAACTCAGATTCTCAATGTAATCCGAATAATGTATATAAAGACTCAAGTAATCAGAAACGTTTAAAGAAAGGAATTTATTGTGGAATCAAGCCTCATTATGAGCAAAATCAAACTAAAAAATAAATATATAGGATCTGAATGATTATGAATAAAAAAGATAAGGAAAAGCTAAAAGTGGATGTATATGTTCCGTTGGATGCCTGTGCTTGCGAATGGGATAAATTCATGAATCGGGTGTTCATGGAACTTACACCCTATATAAAATACATTAATCATGAGACAAAAAATCTTAATTCTGATGAGGGGCATCAATTAAATCTTCATGGCAAATGTGTAGTAATAGATGGAGAAATAAAAATTTCTTCCTCTGTTATGCTTAAGAGAGAATTACCTAAAATTCTTAAAGCTAAAGGACTAATATAGTTTTATTTTTTTTATAACGTGGGGGTGATTTTAGAAATTAAAAAAATTAAATTAACAATATTTGCTCCTGATCCAGAAAAAAGATTGTCTAAGGGATTGGAGTATAATATAAATTTAAATGATAATGGAACTATTGTTGAAGCCCTAAGTATCTTAGATAAAGAAATGTATGAAAAACCCGAGAAATCTATTTTTCCAATATATAAAGGTTTAATTCATAGTTATCTCCAATTAATATGGGACGCAGAGGAAAATAGGATCTATGAGGATTGTGCTGTAAATGCATACGGCTCAAATAGAGAATTCATGCCACTTCAAGAGAATATTAATTTTAATTTATATGCTGACAGTGAAATTACAATAGTAGTCCATGCTGATTGATGAGCTGATGTTATGAAGGAACGATTAGATTTTGGAACATTTAAAAGGGTAATTATAAATAAATATGGTAAAAATCACCATACATTTGCTCATTATTTTGAATTTAAAAGAATTATTTGAATGAAATCTTTTAATAAATGTTAGTAAAAGATTGACAAGAGGATAGCTTCCTAACAAATATAAAAATTATCTATAAATAATCTATCTTATTTTAATCTATATATGGATATTTTCACTCATTTGATTTTGGGGATTTTGACTTATTTTCCCTTAATATTAAGACTGAGCCCAGAAGCTATTCTTCTTATAGCTGTTATGTCAATTTTCCCAGATATTGATATATTTTTTGAACCAATTGCAAAAAAATATAATCTCTATTTTTTGAGCCATCGAGCTGGCACTCATTCCTATTTCATGGGATTACTCTTCACTGGAACATTTGCTCTAATAATATCAGTATTAAGAAAAACTTTCTTTTTTGAGATTTGGATCGCTGGTTTTATTGGTTATAGTCTCCATGTTTCATTGGATTTTTTTACGGCTTCAAAAATTCCGATTTTCTATCCTATTTCAAAGAAAGAATTTAGAATAATAGCAGATAGGGCAATAAATCCTGTACTTTTTATTTTTTCAGGTTTGAATTTTATAATTTTAATTTCATTTTTACATATAAATCCAGATTATCATTTTTTCAGAACTCTTACTATGATTTACTCATATATTTATTTAGGTTATTTTGGAGCTCGTGCAATTTTAAGAATCGCAGTACAAATACAATTATCGAAGAATGAACAATATATTCCTGGCATTATACCGTTTTCCTATTTTATTTACATGAAAAATATAAATAATGGAGATATGGCTTTCAAATTAATAAAAAAGTTTGCTTTTTCAAGGAAAAGTGAAGAAATTATTAATCATAGTATATTGAAAGATTCGCATTTTGTACCATACTTTGAAATAGCAGAAAAAGTAAGCCAAGAATTCAGATTCTTCCATAAATGGAACTCAATTATTCCCTTTTTCAATGAAAAAAATAATTTGATTAATATTGTCCTAATTTTAGCCGAAAGTTATTCTCGTGAGTCCTCTTATTTTCTTTCGATTATTCTAGATAAAAATTCCAAACAAGTTATATCAAAAGAGGAAGGATTCGGATCTTTTAAAAAATGGAAAAATTTTTAGAACTTTCAAAAATGTCATTGAGTAAATAAACAACTAGAATGAAAAATTTTCTTAGGTTAATATAAAATTAAAAAATGTTGAAATCCTAGTAAGAGGTAATTAGACTTCTTATAACGGCTTCGATAAGAATAAATATGAAAACCTATTCTAGTTATATAATAACCTTATAAACCATTTCTAAAAAGATATGCAGTCTATACCTAAAGATAACAAGGATGAAAGAGATATCAAAAATGGGAATCATTTGATAACTTACACCAAACATCTTGAAAAAAGGCTTCGAAATCTTGAAATTGAAATACGGCTATTGGAAGAGGAGAGAATAAAGTTAGAAAAAGAATTAAATGATCAAAGAAATGAACTTAATTTATTAAGAGAACCTCCTCTAATAAGTGGTACTATAATAGACGTGTTAGATGGAAGAAATGAAAGAGTAATCATATCAAGTTCTTCTGGCCCTAATTTTGTTGTTAAAGTTAATCATAATCTCAAATTTGAAAAATTAGAGCCTGGTATGAGTGTTGCTTTGAATCAGCACTCCCTAAAAATTATGGAAATTCTCCCTACAAATTTAGATCCAATTGTGAAAGGAATGGAATTGATAGATTCAATTCCTGATATATCATATGCTGACATTGGTGGTTTAGACGATCAAATCCAAGAAGTAAAAGAAACTGTTGAACTCCCATTAAAAAATCCAGATTTATTTAAAAGAGTAGGTATTGAACCTCCTAAAGGTATTTTATTTCATGGTCCTCCTGGTACAGGCAAAACTTTATTAGCAAAAGCAGTTGCTCATGAAACTGATGCCACTTTTATACGAGTAATCGGATCAGAATTAGTTCAGAAGTTTATTGGAGAAGGTGCTCGATATGTTAGAGAAATTTTTATGTTAGCAAGACAAAAGGCTCCAACAATTTTACTTATAGATGAATTAGATGCTATTGCTGCCGAAAGAATGGAAGAAGGTACATCAGGAGATAGAGAAGTGCAGAGGACATTAATGCAATTAATGGCAGAGCTTGATGGATTTGATAAAAGGGGAGATGTTAAGTTTATAGGAGCAACCAATAGAGCCGATATTTTAGATCCTGCTTTATTGAGACCTGGAAGGTTTGATAGAATAATTGAGTTTCCAATCCCTAATGAACAGGCAAGAGAAATGATCTTTAAAATTCATACAAGATCACTGAATATTGATAAATCAATTAATCTTAAATTGTTAGTCAATATGACAAAGGATACTACAGGTGCAGATATAAAAGCAATTTGTTCAGAAGCTGGAATGTTTGCAATTAGGAGAGACGCAGAAATGATTAACCAAGAAGATTTTATTAACTCAATTTCTAAGGTTATGAGAAAAGATAAGAGTGAATCTAATAGTTCAAAATTTTTTATATAGATTAATTTTTCTCATAAACTCCTTCTGATATTATATTAAGTTTTCAAATTTATTTTATACAAAAATTTAAAAATGAACATCTGTTCTTTTAACTAAAAACGAACAATCGTTCGTTATTAAAAAAAAAAATATAATATAAATTCACATAAAATTAGGAGGAAAAAGTTATGAAAGTGGTAATTATTGTATTTAGTCCAACTGGAAACACATTGAAAGCTGGACAAATGATAGAAGAACAACTAATTTCTAAAAATATAGAAGTAGAACTCTACAATTTAACTGGTAAAAATGTTATTTTTAGAGATAACAATATTTACTCTTACTTAAAGGAAAAAATTAAAAAGCACGATCTTTTATGCATTGGATCCCCTGTTTATGCACACCATTTACATTATAATGTAAAAAATATCATTAAATCTTTACCTAAACCTGGAAATGGATGGTCAAATCTGGCTATGGCTTTTGTCACCTATGGTGGAATAAACTCTGGAGTAGCACTTCACGAAGCTGCTAAGTTATTAAAACGTTCAGGACGAATCACAGTTTTAGGAATGAAGATAAATGCATTCCACTCGATGACAGCTTTACCTAAGATCAATATTAAAGTAAATGAAGGAATGCCAGGAAAAGAAATAAAGCCAATTATTGAAGAATTAGTCGATAAGATTGTTGAGCTCAAAGAAACTGTGATTGAAAAATGCCAAGATATAACTAAAAAATTAGATTATCAAAAAAGAAAAGATAAAATGAAAGCAAAAATTATTTTCAGAGAAAAAATTTGTCAAAAATTCCTATATCCCAAACTTATTTTTGATTATGATCTGTGTCAAAAATGTGCTCAATGTAGGGAAGCTTGTCCAGTAAAATGTATTGAAATGACACATAAGGGGCCAATATTATTAAATGAACCTTCTTGTATCCATTGTGTAGCTTGTATTTTAGCCTGCCGTTATAATGCCATTGATTTTAAGACTAATTGGTCTAGATGGAATAAAATTCTTGAAGATGCTGTTGATGGGCGAGGACCATTAGTTAGTAACGAGAATCCAAAATCAGCAGTATATTTTTGAGGAAAACAAAATAAATGAGAGTAAAAATTAAAAAATGTCTAAATTTATTTTTTTTAATATATTAAAAGGAAGTTCTAATGCAGATTCAAAAAAAAAAGATAAAAAAAAGGATCGAAAATGCAGCTCGTGAGGACTTCCTTGAATATGGTTTTATTAAGGCATCAATGCGTAATATTGCAAAAAAAGCACGAGTTAGTACAAGCAATATATACAATTATTTCAAGAGTAAAGACTATTTGTTTTACTCGTTAACCGAACCAGTCTATGAAAAAGTTAAAGATTTATTAACTGTATTATTCGAAACAGAGAAAAAACTTGGTGAGAATGAATTTTTTAAGCAAATTTCAGATGTTTTTGCTCATCCAGTTGGAGAAATAATTAAGCAGAATGCGAAAGATCTCATAATATTATTGGATAAAAGTGAAGGAACGAAATTTGAAAAATTCAAGGAAAATCTAATCCAAAAAATTGAGTCACATTTTACCGAGAGTATTATTCACAAAAAAGAATCGAAGGATCATAAATTAAAAAGTCCATTTATTATGCATATAATTGCTACTAATTTATTAGAAGGATTGCTTGAAATCGCAAAACATTATAATACTGATGAATGGGTTGATTCTAATATAGATCTACTAATTAAATATCATGTTCATGGAATTTTAAGTTTATTCTAGTTATTTTGCAGAATACCTACTTAATCCATTGAAATTACTTAACAGTTTTAGTTTCAATATTAAGAAATTTCATTTGTAAATTTTATTAACGCTCTTGATATATCTGGAGTTAAATGATGTTCCATTTTACAACAAATTCTATCCAAAATTATATTGTCTTCTAATTTCAAGATATCTTTAAAAAATAATTTTAAACTTAAATAATATCCAAGAGTTTTTTGAGCAATTTCTCGTCCGTTTTCCGTTAATCTAATTTTTTGTCTTGGTTTCCAATTAACTAATCCTCTTTTATTAAGTTTCCGAAGCATTATAGTAACCGAAGAAGGTTTAATTTCAAGGTGTTCAGCAATATCTGAGTTTGCAACCCATCCTCCTTTATTTCTCTTTGAAATTAAATATATTGTTTTAAGATAATCAGCATAACACTCTTTAATTTCATCTTTCATTTTTGTTCTTATTATATGATATTAAATTATACTTATTATGAGTTCTCGTAAATTATACAGAAACATACCAATTATGAAAAATAATATAAGCATTAAGCCAAAAATTAAAAAATTCCTTAATCCTTGCTCTAAAATTTCACTATTATTAGAATTTTTAATTTTCATGTTCATTATATTTCAAATTACTTATGTTTTAAGTGACTATAACAGATCAACAATATATAAATTTTATTGTGTCAATGACAATTCGACACATTATTTAAATAAAATAATATCTATAATTTAATTAATGCCGAATGTAAATAAAGAAGAAAATTTAATTCGAGTATTAGAAAAATCAGGTTTAAATTATAATGAAGCCTTAGTATATTTTTCTCTTATAAAATTAGGTCAAAACGGCGCGACAGTGTATGAATTAGATCACCATTTTACTCCTTTTCTTAAAAGAACTACAATATATTCTATCTTACGAAAATTAATTGAATTGGGATGTGTAAGAGAGGGTGAGCAGAAAAAAGGTTCTAGAAAAGTATCACTTTTTATTGCCAATAGACCAGAAAAATATTATGATAAAATTATAACAGAAAAAGAACAAGAGCTCAATCTCCTTAAAGATTTGAAGGAGAAATATTCAGATTATTTTGATATTTTATATCAAGATGGCATGGAATATTTAATTGAAGAAATCGATGAACTTATTCAACCTTATCTTAAATCACTGGTAGATAAAGGTTGGAGAATAACTTCATATTTAGTTAAAAAGGAAATCCCTTTATTTGAATATATAGTTTATGACTGTATGTTGAAATCTCCAAATGCTAAATATCTTAAAGAGAGTAGTTTTCACCTGTTTTTATTTGATGATAACATAGAAAAAGATACAACTTCATTGAAATTTTTCATAAAAGGATTGAAGAATAAAACCCACGAGATCGTATCATATTTTAGTGATATTAAGGAATACCAACTTGATGATATGAATATGAAATTCTTTAATAAAACGTATCCTGGTTTTAATTTAACTGTGAAACTTGAAGATTTGAAAAAATCAAAATTTTTTGATGAAGTTATAGATGGTATAAGATCCTATTGGAAAAAAGGAGATATTGGGGACCATCTTGCCAAAAAGACAAAAGAGACTCATAAGATAACTGGTGATCAAGAAAAAGAAATATTAACTGAAAATTCTCTAAACATCTGGAAAGCTGTAATAATCCCCACACAAAATAAATTGTTTTTTCTATGGGCAGAATCTTATGAGATTTTAAAAGAAATGATAGAACCGATCTTTATTATTGAGAAAATTCCTTTTAATACAAAAGGATCTAATAATTTAGATAAATTTTGAAATAATGATATGGAACGTTTAAAATTTAAAGAATTGAGAAAATCACACAAAAAGGTCACTAAACTTTCTTATGAAGTTACCCAGATCTTAGAAAATGATCCAAATAGATCTCCTCTATATGCGTTAATATACGCAATTAAAAAGGGTGAAAATACTCAAGAGAGGATATATAAATATTTTAAGTATTTTTATGTTAATGAATTTAGCTATATTAATTTAAGAGAACCCGATTTAAATGAATTACTCTTAGATGGAATCAAAAAAGAATTAATACAAAAAAAGAACAATTGCTATTCTTTGACTGGAAAAGGAAATGATATTTTAATTAAATCTAATAAAGTTAATCTAGTTACAAATAAAGCCATAGAATTTTTTTTTAGTGAAAAATTAGTATTGATTTTCTCTTTAATTTGCTTGATATTTATGAGTTCTCTGAAAATATTTACAGGATTGAATTCTGGAAGTCATGCATTATTTAATGAGGGTATTGAGAATGCAACTGACATAATTAAAATAATTATAATAACATTAAGCATTAGATTAAAGAAAGATAGATTAGGCGCAATTATAATTATTCTTTTAATGTTGGTAACTGGTATAAATTTGATTATAACTTCTATCTTTTCATTGATACAAACCAGTACTATTACCGCATCTTATTTTTCATTCATTTTAATGTTAATATCAATTTTAATAAACTTAATGCTATTAGTTCTTAAAAATTTCGTTGGAAAATTACAGGCTAATTTCGCATTACTATCTGATGCAAAGGATAACGTAAACAATATCAGACTATCTTTGGGAGTAATAGTTGGATTAATATTTGCATTATTTGGAATTTATATAGTAGATTCTATTATAGGGTTAATAATCGCATCTTTACTGATATTTGATGGTGTTGATACTCTAGTTGAGTTAATTAAATCAGGAGAAGATATTGATATTGACAGTTTCAAATTGAGTTTAGACAAGGCTTTTGAGTTTAAGATAGCACATTGGATATTAGTAGTTATCCAAGAAGAAAATTTGTCTGAATACCAGTTAAATAAAAAATTCAGTGAAGCTATCACCAAAGGATATGAAATTTTTGGTGTTTGGGCGATATTTGGTCTTTCTAATATTGAAAAATTTAATATTCAAAAGATTTTAAACCTCATGAAAAAAAGAGGGCTGTTCTTTGAACAGAATAATAAAAGCTATTTAACAATTAAAGGAAAAGAACAGTTTCACAATGCTATATCTCAAGAGATAGCAAGAGTTTCAAGAGATAAAAAAAAATATAAGGATTGGAAGCCTCCAACGATAAAAGTAAAAGTTCTCTGGGCGTTATTTGGAGTCCTTTCCCTAATACTCTTAGTTTTATTGATAATTTTTGTAGGACCAATTATTTATGACTTTATAATTAATTTAATAAAATGATAAAATTCGCATGTTAGATGACAATTTCATTTCAAAAGTAAGGAAATTTGCAATTGACAATTCTGAGGAAGATGATATTCATGGATTTAATCATGTTGAACGAGTTTATGATATGTGCATTAAAATAGGAGAAGAATTACATGCTAATATAAAGATACTAAAATTGTCTGTTCTGCTTCACGATATTGGTAGAATAGATGAAAAAAAAGATAATATAAAGAGAAATCACGCAGAAATATCTGCTGAAAAAGCTTTAAAATTTCTAACTTCTCAGAATTTTAATATCCCAAAAGAAGATATCGATAAGATTATTCATTGTATTAAAGCTCATTCTTTCTCAAACAATATAATTCCTCAAACTCTCGAAGCTAAAATATTGTCTGATGTAGATAAGTTAGATGCTCTTGGTGCAATAGGATTATATCGCACTATAGGATATACTATTAGAAAGGAAGGTGGTCTCGATCAAATTATCGAACATTTAGAAAATAAAATTTTAAAATTAAAAGATCAACTATATTTAGATATTTCAAAAGAGATAGCTGAAGAACGAGTACAGATTATTTATGATTTCTATGAAAAAATTTTGAAACAAAAATAAAGTTTTGATAAAATAGAATAACTTATACTAAATGACGGAATTTTTCGGCATTTTGAATTGCATCCATTAAAATTTGGAAATTCTCCACTGCACCAAAAATGAAAAAGATCTTATTCTTAATGGGAAGTATTGCTTGATGTCCTGCTTTCCACCATTTTTTTTTAATTTTAAGTTTTATTAATACATTCGCTCCTAAATATTTATCAAACTTTGTATCCTCAAGTTTTACATCTTGAAATCCAGGGATTTTATCTCTTCTAATTTCATAATCAGTTTTACTTTTAAAAAGCTTAAAAGATTCTGCTATTAATCCCACATCATCCTCGATATCTCTATGATATTCAATAATAATAAGACCACATTCTTTTGGAAAACCTTTAGGTCCTTTTAGTTCATAATCATAGGATAAATAATATTCGGATCCTTCTGTATATTCAATCACTTCAGATTTTATGAAGAATCCCTCATCTACTAAAAGTTTCAAATATTTATATGCTCCTGGGTGAGCACTGTTAAGAGTAAGTTTTTTAGCTCCTTGATATGCAATATCCAACTTATCTCCTATAAATAAAGTACTTCGTTTTTGATTTTCTAATTCAATTTCTGACATTTTTATTATTTTATTTAGTACTTCTAATGGTGGATTTGCAACATATTTAATTCTTCTTGGATTTTGTGAAATTTCTTCAGAAAAAACCCATCCTTTGTCATACAATCGCTCCATAATGGCGTAAATAGTAGTTCTTCCAATTTCTAATTCATCTTTTATCCTCCCGACTACTTCTCCACGATTACCTCTCTTCAATAAAGACAAATAAACCTTAGATTCCTCGTTAGATAATCCAAAATTCTTCAGATGGTTAATATTTTCTCCAGTAATAAATGGTTCTATTTTTTCAATTTCCATTATCTCCCCATAATACACTTTATTATGTAAAAATTGTGTCATTTGCCGTTGACAACAAAATGACCTTTAAATAGAGGATCTTATTTTTATCACTTAGTAAAAATTATTTTAAACATAAAAATCTAAACTGAGTTATGGACTCTGTAATATATTATCCAGTTCAATTTAGATCGAATAACAGAAAATATAATAAATTCGAAAGATTTTTTATATGAATTTAATAAGTAAAAAACGAAATTGCCAATAAGAAATCAAGGTGAAAATTAAATGAGCAAAATAAAAATTAGAAAAGTGCCTTCAAGAGTTCCAGAAGGAGAAGGAATAGAAGATCATGAAGAAATGTCTATGGAAGAGTTAAATAGGGAATTTAAGAAGCGGATGAGAGAATATAAGCATTTTGTAGATTTTATTGTTAAGGATTTAAATTTACAAGATCATTCAAAAGTACTTGAAATAGGTCCCGGTCCTGCTTGGATTAGTATTATAATGATTAAACAAAATCCAACTGTTCATCTAACAGGATTGGAAATATCCAAAGATATGATAAGAGTGGCTAAACAAAATATAAAAGAAGCAAATGTTGAGAAAAACATAACTTTTGTTAATGGTAATGCAAAAGACATGTCAATGTTTAACAATAATTCTTTTGATGCTGTAATTTCTCATGACAGTCTCCATCATTGGGAAGAACCTCTTCAAATTTTGAATGAAATTGCTAGAGTTCTAAAGGATGATGGAATTTTATGTATAGGTGATGGAAGACGTGATATAGGTATAGGAGCTAAAATTATATTTAACTTAGCAAAGTTATTCATTCCAAAACAAATGAGTTATTATTGGAAAACATCAATCATGGCGGGTTATACTCCAATTGAAGTAACAAAAATGCTTGATCAAACAAACTTAAAAGAAAAATATGCCTTAAAAACTGACCTCTTTGATCTTATAATAATCAATAAAACATCAAAGTGACTTTATATTATATTTAGATAAAAAAGAAAACACATATTTGGATGGTTGTTGGATAAAAAAAAATATAAGATAAAAATTTAATTTGAATTTTTTTTATCCCCGAAATCTTTTTTGTAGAGTTTTCCCATGAAGAAAGAATGACAAAAAAAGAAAAACAAATCCAAATGTTAATAAAATTGTAAAATCGATTAATAATCCATAAGCTCCAAATGAACTATTTTCTCCCAATCCAGTGTTAATTATATCTATAAAATAAGTTAATGGAGATACAACAGCTAGTGGAGTCGAATTTATTGGCATAAAAAGAGGACTGATAAATAATAAAGGAAATTTAATAAGTATCGTTAAAATCATAGTATTTGCTGGCATATCTGTTGGTGGAACTGATAATATCAAGCTAAAACTCGAAAAAGATAAAGCAGTTAGAATTATACCGATAATTACGATTAATAAGCTTATAGAAGGTTGAATTGATAAAAAGATTAATCCTAATATAAGAGGAACTGAAGAAAATATCACTCCAAACAACGAGGATCCCCAAATACTACCTAATAAAACAGTTTTGATTGAAATAGGACATGTAATTAATCTTTCAAGTGTTTGTTGTCTTGTTTCCCAAGGAAATACAACAGGTCCGATGGATGTAGAAGTTAAAAATAAGACCATGGCCATTAATCCAGAAATCATATAGATTGGCTTAATAGAGCGTCCAATTGTAAAAGCAAAAAAAAGAATGACTGGAAATAATATTCCCTGAATTACAACCGGCCCTTTATTATAATAAATTCTAAAATCTTTTTTAGCAATGACAAAAGATCTTCTTATTTGAGTAATCATCTTCCTAAATTTGGATTTTTCTAATATAAAAGTTTTTTCGTTAATTCTTTCCACCTCCTTCAATTAACTTTAAGAATGCATCTTCTAAAGTTGGTTGGTGAGTATTTAATTGAATTATCTTTAAGTTATTCGATTTAGCATGATTAATTATTTCATATAACGCCTCATTCACATTTTCTACAATAATATGATATCCCCCTTTTATTTCTTGTACTTCTTTAATGGACATTAGATTTTTAATCTCTTTTATTGGCTGTACATTCTCAAAATAACAATCTATTGCAAAATATTCCTGAGTTAATTTCTTTAAATTATCAGGGGTATCCAACCTAATAATATGCCCTTTATTAATTATAGCTATTCTATCGCACAGTTCATTTGCAACATTCATATCATGGGTTGTTAAAAATATAGTCATTCCTCTTTGGTTATAATCCTTGATTAGTTGCTTGATTACACGAGCAGATTGGACATCTAATCCACTTACAGGCTCATCAAGAAATAGAATTTTTGGGTCACTCATAAGTGCCATGCATAATAATAATCTCTGTTTCATTCCTTTAGAAAATTTTTTTGCCTTGAAATGACGCTTTTCAAACAGTTCAAACTTCTTAAGTAGCATTTCAGCACGATTTAGATGTTCCTTTTTAGGAATTCCATATAACTCTCCAATGAATGATAAATTTTGAAGGGCAGTGAGATCCATATAAACATTTGCCATCTCAGGAACATTTCCGAGTACTTGTTTTATCGGTATTGGGTGTTCCCATATATCTTCACCAAAAATGTTAATTTTCCCTTCTGTAGGGGTTAATACACCTGTTAATGTCCTAATAGTAGTGGTTTTCCCAGCTCCATTTGGTCCTAAAAAACCAAAAATTTCCCCTTCTTTTACTTCAAAACTAATATTATCTACTGCCCGAACAATATTATCATTACTCTTTTGAATTCCTTTACTCTTTCTACTTTTTTTTCCTCGTTTAGGAACTTTAAAATATTTTGATAAGCTGCTTACTGTTATTGCATTCGTAATTATCACCTTTAGAAATAAAATGAAAGAAAATTTAAGAGATTAATTATAATTACTTCTCTTTATCTTCCAAGTCTATATGCTTAAACAATTCTGAAAGTGGTTGATCTCCATGACACTTAATAACTTGATTTAAAGAACAGCCACTTGGATGCTTCTCTTTAATTTCTGGATGCGAACATTCACAACCTTCTTCTTTTATTTTCATTTTTCACCATTTATTGTTTTATTATTTTAGACTTAATAATTCAATTTGAATTTTAATTAGTTAAATATTAAATTTAACTAATCAAAACTTATATTTAAATATTTCTTATTTTATATCATACACATAAAAGTTAGAAAATTGGTATTGTATGAAAGAAATTGATCTCTCTGAAATAGAGGATTACGTACGTGCATTACATTGTGGGATTAGATGGAAAATAATTGAATACTTAAGAGATGGTCCTAAATCTTCTGATGAAATCTTTAATCATCTAATGGAGTTAAGAGAAAAAGTAGCGGAGGATATGAGGAATTGCAAAGGAGAATGCAATCATGTCATGAAAAGAGAGCTTAAAAAACCTACACTATATTATCATTTGAGAGAATTAGAATCAGTTGGGATCATAACTTTAGAAGAATACAAACCTAGCGAACAAAAAAGAGCTCCAGAAAAAGTTTGGAAGTTGAGTATGAAGAAATTAACTATAAATTTAAAATAAAACATACCTGCTTTCTAATCACTTTTAAAAAATTCTAATCAAAAAAATACATTCTTATTTTACGGGCGGTTTGATAACTTTATTCTCGTAAAATTCAGAAATCTTAATTATTCAACCTAGATCAATACATTTAAATAGTATGATTCGTATGATCATATAAACATGATCATACAAATATGATCATACCAATATGAATATTAAGAGGTGATTAAAATAACTGAATTTCCTGGTAAAAAAGGAAAATACTTTTTTGGCTCAGTAAAGGTAGGTGAACGGGGTCAAATTGTTATTCCCCTTAAAGCAAGAGAGATCTTTGGAATTGAACCTAAAGATGAAGTTTATATTTTTGGGGAATTAAATAAAGGTTTAGGGTTGACTAAAAATTTGGATATTGATAAAAAAGAAATAGAAAAACATGAATATTATTTTGGTACTGCTAAAGTGGGTGAAAGAGGGCAGTTTGTTATTCCTCAAGAGGCTCGAGAGTCTTTTAAAATAAATTCTGGAGATTTAATCCTCGTATTTGGAGATATTAAAAAAGGACTTGGCTTAACAAAAGCAACCAAATTGAAAAATTTTGCATTAAAATTATTTCAAGCATTCGGAGGCGATTTTGAGGATATACAAGAAAACAACGGAGGTGATTTAGATGAAGAAAAATAAAAACCAATCAAATATAGATTTTAGATTTATGTCATTTTTATTTAAAATTCGTGATAGATTTCATCCTCCTTTAGAAAAAATTAGAAAAGCTAACATTAAAAAAGGAGATTTAGTATTAGATTACGGGTGTGGCCCAGGAAGCTATACTATTGCTGCTGCTGCTGAAATTAAGCCAAATGGCACAATTTTTGCTGCGGATATTCATCCATTAGCACTTAAAACCGTGAGAAAAAAAGCAGAAAAAATGGATTATAAAAATATTGAAACAATTCAAACAGATTGTGATACTGGATTAAATGATAAGAGTATTGACGCGGTGATTTGTTTTGATGTCCTTCATCATTTACCTAATAAAAATGATATATTAAAGGAATTTCATAGAGTTTTAAAACCAAATTCGATTCTTTCTTTCGATGATCATCATATGAAAGAGGAAGAGATTATAGAGTTTATCACTTCTGAAGGATTATTCAAATTAGCTGAAAAGAAGGATAAACAATATAATTTCATTAAAATTTAGGTGGAAACAAAAATGGAAGAAAAACCTAAATATGGTTGGTATGTGAAGAATCTAATTATAGGGTTTAATATTTTAGGATTTATCGGATTAACTGCTCTTATTTACGGACTTTCTATAGAAGGTTTAATGCAAATAATTCTAATGATTTTAGGATTAGCTGTTGTTTTAGTATTTCTATGGCCAGGTATCGGAATGTTATTCATGAATCTATTTTTATTGCGAGAAATGCCAAAAATTAACTTAGTTGCTAGAATGAAGGCATTAAACGAAATTGATAATCCACAGATTTTGGACGTAGGATGTGGAACCGGTCGAACAGCAATTAAGATCGCCAAAACATTAAAGAATGAAGGACACTTATTTGGAATAGATATTTATTCGAAATTTGCAATCTCAGGAAATACCTTAGATACTATTCAAAAGAATGCTAAAATTGAAAATGTTGAGGATAAAACTACGTTTCAACATGGTACTGCTATAAATATTCCTTTCGAAAAAAATAGCTTTGACATCGTTAATGTATCTTCTGTACTTCATGAAGTGCATGACCCAAATGGTCGAAGTAAAGCAATGGCAGAGCTTTATCGAGTATTAAAACCTGGTGGATATCTTTATTTGGGTGAATGGAATCGAACATCATGGCAACTAATAGCATTTTGTGGCTTATGTTGCTTTGTTTTTAAGCATAAAGATTATTGGGAAAAATTACTCAATGAAAATGGTTTTAAAGATATAAATTATGAGAATTTCATAGGTTTCGGAATTTTTACCGCAAGAAAGTAAAATTTTTTTTATCTTATTTTTTTAAAATTAAAAATGGTGCCTTCTTCAATCCATTTCCAATGAAACATTGCTCGTTTAAATTGATTCTTAAATTCAAACCCAGCTTTTTTTATTTGCTCTTGGACTTTATTTAAATGGATTCCATAAGAACCTATATGAGTAGCAAAATAAGATAGAATTCCATAATTTTTTTTTAAAACTCGATATATCTCTCCCAGTAATTTAATTCGATCATTCTTATCAAGCAAGTGAAATACATCATATATTAACACTACATCAAGAGAATTAGGGTTCAAAGGAATTGATATTTTTTTAGAAGTCTTTATGATTTCAATATTAGTTATATTTTGAGTTCTAATTTTTTTAGACAATTCTTCTAAAGGGTCTTCATCATAGTCAAGCGCATAAATTTTACCTGTATTTTCTACAATTCGTGAAGCAATTATAGAATATACCCCTACTCCGCATCCAAAATCTAAGATTGTTTGTCCACTTTTTATGCCAAACTCTCTAAGTATAATTTCTCCCTTTGAATTGAGCCATTCTTCCATATTTATTTCTACTTTTTATTATATTTTAAAATAAGGATGATTAGCAACAGAAATCTTATTATTTAAAATAAATAGATAAAGAGTTTTTCTAAATTAAGAGTTACTAAATCAGATTGTTTTATCAATTCTCTAAGTTTGTGTTCATTAATCCCCGCTTCAGTTAATTATATCTCATAAAATTTGCTTAACAAGTCAGCACCGTAAATTATTATCTTCAAGATTCTATTTCCTCACTTTTATATTAATAATGTAATCAGTAATGGAAAGATTAAAATGATTATTAAAATACTCCATAACCAAATTGGACCAAACATTCTTGTTTGATTTTTATAATTTGAATACTCATCTTTAAAACGTATTCCAACATCATAAATTTCCTCTAATTTTGCTTGGATATAATTAACTAATAGAATAAAGGGGAATATAAGTAATCCATCAATATTTATACCTCTTAAACCAAATCCTAGGGATAGAATAATTATTCCAAAATATATTGGATGCCTACAAAATGAATATATTCCATTGGTTATTAACTTACCAGCAGTATCTTGTGCTCCAATAGCTTTACGCTTTAAAATTGTCATTAATAACAATAAAACACCCAAAATCATTAAAATTAAACCTACTATATCAAACCATCTAACATTTAAAGGATGATTAAGAAATGAAGGTTTTTGTATTATACGCTCGTCAGGAGGAAGTAACATAGGAATATAGCAAAATGCATTAAAAAAAATCACTGAAATAGTATTGATAACTGTATTTTCTAATATTACCTGATATTTTTCACGATTTTTGAGAAAATAAGCAAAAACCGCTATGAGAATATATGCACAACCTATTAAACTTAATCTTATAATCCATAATATTGACATCTTTCTTAACTAAATTATCTTTTATTTTTATTGAAAATTATTTAATTTTTATTTTAAACGGTAAATACCTACCTACTTTATTTCTGTAATTTTTATACTCATTATCAAATCTTCGAAGCAAAAATTTTTCTTCATCAATCGCTTTTGAATTAAAGGTAAGAATGTTAAAAATAGAAATTATTAATGAAATTATCGTTGGTATAATAAAAAAAGTACCAATAACCAGTAAAAATATACCAAAGACAATAGGATTTCTCATTATACGATAAACTCCAGTAGTAATAAGTTCAGTCTCCTCTGTAGGGAGCTCAATCCTAAAGTTTATACCTAGCGCAATAATTCCAAATATTTCAAAAAGAAATCCAGTTGAAATTTTAATCATACCGGTTATAATTAATGCATCATTAGATAAGAAATTCAAGCACCATAAATTTTCTATTAAATCATTAAAAAATAAATATAAAATAATAAAGCTTAACCATAAAAATATCGATACCGAACTGAGTTGTGTCAATATAGTTGATCCCTCATGCATACCATGTGGATCGCTTCCACTCTTTTTCACTACAATAAGCGGCCAAATAAATCCAATTATAAATAAAATTAAAGAAAAAATGAAAAAGATTTTTATGTAGATAGTTTCGATAATTTTTAATCACCAAATTTAAAAAAAAATAAAATATCGTGGAACTTTTTTTTTATATTCTAAATATGAATCTCCATATTGCTCCTTAAGTCGTTTTTCCTCTCCTAAAATACTAAAATGAGATCCAGTTATTGAAATGAAAAGTATAATTAGTGATATCCATGACCCAATCATAAGTATATGTCCAAGAAAAATAATATAAATACTAAATAATTGTGGATTACGGGATATTTTATATAATCCAGTAGTTATTGGTTGCCCTAATGGTGCATTTTTAAAATTAAGTATAGCAGAGCTCAAAGTTATTATTCCTATAAAATATAAAATAATCCCTATAAGAAATTCGATAGATCCGATATTTAAGGGTGAAAGAAATAATAAAATAATATTTATAAGAGTAAATGATTTACCTATTGTTGTCATAACCATTTGTGTTTTTGTCCATCCTTTTCTATCAATTAATCTTCTCTTTACTTCTTTTGAACAAGTAAATGTTATAACAAATTGTATTGAAACATAGATAACAAAGGGTAGCCAACCATTAAACCATTCTATACTAAACTCAGGTATAAAATCCATTTTATCACCTTAAATTTTAGAAAAATATGAAATAGCGAGGAACTTTTTTCTTATATTTTAGGTATGATTCACCATATTGTTCTGTTAGTCTTCTTTCTTCGCCTAAAATTCGGAAATGTCCCGCTAAAATCGATAAACTAACAATAATTAATGCTGTCCAGGAACCAATTGCTAAACAATTTCCCAGAGATGTTAAATACATCATAACTAATTGCGGATTACGAGATATTTTATATAATCCATTAGTTATTGGTTTATTTAGTGGTGCATTTTTAAAATTAGTTAGAGCCATAAGAAATCCTATTGTTCCAGTAATTATTAGAACTGTTCCAATAATAAACTCTATAGAACCAATATTTAGCGGACTAAAAACAAATATTATAAGAACAATTAAACCAAATATTTTAGCAACTTTTGTAAATGCTTTTTCCAATTTGTTCCATCCTTCTTCATCATAAAGGCGTGAAATTACATCTTTTGAACAGGTTAGTAAAAAAATACCAAATAAAATAAAGAATGTTACCTGAAAAATCCAGCCATTCGCCCATCCTATTGTTAAGGCAGGAAATAATTCCACATTAGTTCACCTTAATTGTTTTATTAAAAATATATCATCATTATATTTAAATATTAGGCAAAACTAATTCATCGGAAAATATTTATTAAAATGTGCGTATTAAAGGATAATTAAAAAAAATAATAAGCCAAAAATTCTAGATTAATGATCTTAACACTTAATATTTGATTAATTGATTACAAGTTTAATCTTAAAACCCTTAACTCAAATTAAAGAACTCTAGATAAATTTAAATTTAATCTAAAAAAATTAAAGAGTTTTTATCATATGAAATTATTAATAAATAAAATTCTCATTTTAGTGATTAGTGTCATCAGTTTGATTTTCTTTTGGAAAAGAATATAAATTATACTTAAACAGAACAAAACGTTTGCTTTCTTATATCAATTAATATAGTATTTAATTTTTTTAGAAAACATAATTATCTCCAACACAGATACGTTTGAATTGCCTTGGAAAATTTTCTCTTATAAAATTATAATACCTTGAACAATGACAAGCCCCTATAAAATCAATATCTTCTAAATAGGAAATTTTCTTAAAACCATGAAATCCACCTATTATAGCTTTAATTCTCGAAACACCCTGAGCCTTTATAATAAACTTCTCTAAACCTGGATGTGCACAACCAACTAATACGATAAACTCGTTTTCTTTAGTTGTTAGAAAGACTGATTGCTCTGAGTTGAAACTTCCTTTAATTTGACCTGAAATGATAAAATTCTTCTCAATTTCAATCATTTCTGAGACTCCAAAAATATTTTTATTTGGAAATACTTTAGAAAAAGCCTTTAATTCATCAATTGGTACATAAACATTTACAAACGAATTAATTTGAAGTATTCTTGCTAAACCACCAGCGTGATCATGATGATTATGAGAGATTATAACATTTTTTATAGAAGTGATATCAATATTAAATTTTCTTATGTTATGGATTAAAATGTTGCTATTTCCACCTGTATCAAATAAGGAGAAATTTTTTGTAAAATTATTAAATATTAAGACTGAAAAACCAAACCCAGGTAAAAATCCTGGTTTAGGACACTTATCATCAAAAACAATTTTAATATCAAAAGAGAAATTCAATTTTATATTTTTCAATTTTAAATGAAAATGGATTATTAAAAAAAAAAGAACATTTGCTTATATTTTTCATGAATTATTTTGTGTTTTTAAAAAGAAATGATTTAGACTTTATGCTTCGTAATATTTGTGCTGCTATTATAAACAACTCTTGAAATTTTAAATTTTACTCCAATTATAAGATATATATCCATAAGGATTTGTCGATTTCTTAACTTTAGAATGTTATTCAAATTAGCAGAAAAGAATGATAAATTATATAATTTTATTAAGATCTAGAAATAGAGATGAACCAAAATCTCCTTAATATAAGTTAGGGATTCAAAATTTTTCTTGGAATAATCAGCAAACATTAAGGAATTTTGGTAATAATTTTTACTCTTTGTGGTAAAATTGATATATTTTTTTCTTATATGCATTAAAAATCAAGTATATTTTATTTCTTATCAGTATCAGAACTAACCATATATTCAACAATAATATTCATTAGATTTTCAATAATCTCGGGAAATTTTTCTCTACCGATATATTCTATTGTCTCATCATCTAAACCTATTGTAAATACAGATTTTAATATACCTGCTAAGATTTCTGGATCTTTATTTATAATCAATCCCTGCTTTTGCCACATTTCAATAAATTTCGGAAGATATTCATAAGTTTGGAGTTTTTGCTGTAATTTAGGATTATTATGCAATTTTCTAATAAGATATTCTCTTGTATTTTTATCAGCGATTTGCTGTATAATTGGATTTGCTTTAGGGGCTTGAATATGTAAAAGCATAAATTCTTTAAAAGTACCCCTTGGATCTTTCATCATTTTTTTCAATAACTGACTTACTTTTTTTATTATCTTTTCTTCTGCTTTTCTAAGAACATCTAGAAATAATTCTTCTTTAGAACTATAGAAAGAATAAAAAGAACCTTTTGCAATACCTACAGCATTAGTAATATCTTCAATATTTGTCTTTTTTAAACCATAAGTTCCAAAAAACTCTACACCTTTTTCAATTAGGCTATTCTTAATAATCTTTTTTTCTTCAATAGTAAAGGCTTTAGGCATTATAATAATAGTAAAGTCTTTTTTATTTAAAATTTATGACTAAATGACCGAGTGACTCACTGACCCAAACATTTATATAGTCATATTCATTCTATAATAGTAAGCATAAATAATTGGTGGTTATCAAATGTATATTGAAAAATTAGGTTTGTCAAAAAATACTCTCATAAATAAAGTTGCGATCATTACTGGTGCAGGGAGAGGGATTGGTAAAGAACTTGCAAGAGCTTTAGCATGGTTAGGAGCGAAAGTTGTCATAGCAGAAATAAACGAATATGGAAAAGAAGTAGAAGATTTAATTTACTCAGAAGGTGGGACTGCCCTTTTCGTGAAAACGGATGTTTCTAAAGAAGAAGATATTAAAAAACTAGAGGAAATCGTTATAGGGAGATTTAAGAAAGTAGATATTCTGATTAATAATGCCTATGTTGCATCAACAGGTACTATAAATCAGATATCGATGGAAGATTGGGATAGAATATATAATGTTAATATTCGAGGAGCTGTTTATGCTATTAAAACCTTTTTACCTTATATGATTAAACAAAATGATGGAGTTATAAATACAGTAACCTCTGCAGAAGGATGGCCATACATGGCACCCTATTTTGCAACTAAAACAGCCTTGATATCAATAGGAAAATCACTTGCAGCAGAATTAGATGCAACTAATATTTCAGTCTACGTGTTTGGACCTGGAATGATTGACACCCCAGGATTACAAGAATATAGTAGCATTTTAGCACCAAAATATGGCATAACTGTGGAAGAATTCAAAAATCAAGGCATTAATCCAGGATATGATGGATTAATGCCAGCAGATCATTGTGCTGCTGGATGGGCATATACAATTGTGCACGCAAAAGAATATCATGGTCAAATAGCTGAACCATTTTCGCCTTTATTAAAATTAGGGCTAATTTCTACAAAAAAGAGACAAAATTTAGTTAAAGAAAAAAAAATACAAAATGAAAGTGAGTTGAAATTGTTTTTTTCGGAGATTATTAAAAATTCTAAAAATGTATGTGGAATTATAGAAAAACTTTATCAAGAGACAAATAATTTGGGGATTTTAGCAAAAAAATGGATGAATCACACTTTTGCGAAAAGATGTGGAATGAAAATAGAAAAATATATAGAATTTATGACCGAACTTGATAATGAGATTCAAAAAATACCTGATATTATACAGAATCAAAAAAAAGATAATTCTCTTTCTTTTATAAAGAAATTACCTTGGTTTATCCAAGTTTTAGAGAATCTAGCTGATCACTTTCATAGATCTATAGACGATGCAAAAGGTTGGATTAAAGACCCTGACGAATTAAATATTGCCCTAAATGCTTTAAATAATCGAGAAAAAACAGTATTTAATTTAATTTCTAACCTTAGCCAAGTAGAGATTATTATATAAAAAAGTAAATTTTTTTAATTTTAATTTTTTAATTGATTACCATATTTTATAAAAAATAAAGTAAATCTTAATTGAGGTTCTAAAGGTTCTATTTAAAAAATAATTAATTGAACTTAAAATTCAACTTTAATTTAGTGTTAATCATAATCAAGAGAAAAAGTTTGCTTAATCCATCTCTCAATGTTATTCTGAGTATTAGATTGGGGTTGTGCTCCTTCATAGGGATTTTGTTTCCGTTTTTCTTCCATCTGTTTGGAAAGATCCTTTAATGAAATGATGTTCCCATTTTCAACATGTATCTCTACCACTGTCTTAAAAGCCATAGGTCTCTGAAACCCCATATGTACGTACATAGATTGTATAAAGTCTTTTGCCAGTAGAACACTCCCTGTAAAATGTGTTTTAAGATTCAAATTATTATAATGGAATTTAAACAAGCTGTCCCCTTTTTGAGGCTCAACACTATTGATTTTTGTAGGTTCATTAACATTTACCCGCATTCCTGTTAAAACTAATTTATTATTAATAAAATTATATTCCATGACGTAACCCCTCCAACAAGCTGTGCAGGTGAAATGTGGTCTTATTCCAAAATCCTCAGGAGTGAATAATCCTTGACCTTTTAAACCAACTAGTGAAAACTTCTCCCCATTTATCGTAAACTCATCTGGTATTTGTGCTGTTATTAAAAACACCTCCTGAAATTGTTTATTATACTCCAATTTTAAGAAACATGTCTATAAGGATTTGGAATTTCCCCTCAGATCCCCAGATGATATATATCTTATTATCAATTGGGATCGAAACAAGCTTTGCTACAATAATCCAATTATCTCCTAGAGAATTTGCTGTTTCACTTCCCTTTTTAAATTTAACACAGATTTCTGATCCCACATAATTTTGAATATCAACTTCATTAATCTTTACGTCTGATAAATCAATTAGCTTGCCAATTTCCTTACGTTCATTAATTATAGTCTCCAACTTTTTAGAATAGATTCTTAATTTTACTTTATCTAAATTCTCCTCTCCCTTAATTATTCTATCATATTCATAAATAACGATTCCAAAATCTTTCTCATTTCCAATAATTTCTTGAACATCTAAATCAAATTGGCTTTTTTCTTCCTTCTCCAAATCTGAAATAATTTTCCATCCATTTTCTAAATCTTCCGTAATAATTAGTTTCAAGCCTTCTAAAACTTTGATCTCCTCTCTTTTTTCTCTAATTAGATTATCCAATAGATCTCTTAGAGGTCTTGCAGCATAAAATTGTGCACCTGACGGAGTCTTTGCTAACTTATCAACCCAATCCTTCTCAATTAATCTATCAATAATCCTATAAATATGAGTTCTCTTCAAATCCAATTCTTTATCTAAGGTTCCAACTTTTTCTCCTCTTTCTCCTTTTCTTAAAAGAGCTAAATATACCTTGGCATCGTCCTCACTTAATCCAACTCTATAAAATCCTAATTTCTCAAGAACTCGGGAAGTTTCAGAAATCACCTTAGGAGTTAACTCACCGATTTCATCTTTTTTCTGTAAAGGGATAGCTTCAGTAATATATGGCTGTTTAGTACTAATTTCACTTAAGGTTCTTGCAGTATCCATAAAAATCGCAATCATATTTCTATCTTGGGGTACTTTACAAATAATACTCCTTTCGATATCTCTGAATCCTAAAATTCCCTCTTTTTTGGATACGGATACAGCAATAAGTCTTTCATCAGTATTTTGAAGGATTTTGTACTCCTCATGAGATAAAGTTATAGATCTAGATTCCTTAAACCCCCAAAGAGAATTCAAATGAATAATATCTCCACTAATATCCCAATCTTCCGTAGAGTATACTATCTTTGTTCCACCTTCTATTACTACTGTGGAGACTTTAGCTTCATCAACTTTAATATTTCTCTTAATTGCAGATACAATTTTTTCCATACCAATCCTATTCTTTTTTACTTGTTGTAAAAAAAATAAAAAAATATATTTTTGATTTATTTCTCTCCAAATTTCTTTTTCAATTCTTCTAAAACTTTACTATAATAACTTTGCTCTTTTAATTTTTGGTTATTTGTGAAATATTCTGGCATAATTAATTTTTTAGAATCAATCTTTAAATCTTCTTCTAACCAAAATATATCATCCTCCAATATAATACAAGGAAACCCATCCATCATCTTTATTCTGATTAAGTCCATCACCTCAACTTAATTAAAAACATCGATGAATTACTTGCGGTCCCATCTCTTTATACTCGCGTCGGGAAACCCACATCCTGTAAAATGTCTTTAATGAGCTCAGAATACTTCCACCAATCCAAACAGAATACATTCGCTCTGGAGGAGCAATAATCTTTACGTCAATGCTCTCTGGGATTTGTTCCTTTATTTCTCTAGTTAATCGTTGTTTTATACCAGGAAACATTGTTGAACCCCCTGAAAGAACTATATTACTATAGAGGTCTCTTCGAAGGTCTACATCACACTCCGAGATAGCGCTAACAATAATATCGTCTAATGGCTGGAGTTCCTTGCCAATGACACTTGGATTAAAGAAGCATTCAGGAGCAAGGAATCGTTCAACACCAACATTGATGGTTTCTCCATCAGGAAGCATGTAGCTCTTTT
>SMTZ1_10001004_pt1 | contig 41871 bp, 35 predicted proteins | sample DeeMarSWOR136_30_FD_25667 | JGI IMG/M metagenome (IMG submission 25667) | reverse complement strand
AAAATGAAGACCCGAAAAGAAAGACCAAATTGATTATCTCTCTATTTTGATGGATGCAATTCAATAAAAATAGTCTTGACTCTTTCAAAACTAGCGACACCTGGAGGGGTTCCCCTTGGTTTCCGAACATACTTTACCGAAGTATACCACACTGGTACATAGCTGCTGTATTTTGCCCGGCTATGTATTGCAGCCAATTTAGCTGCATATTTTAATATCTCCGGTGGAATAGTTCCTGTATGTTTAGATTTTTTAATCACAACATGTGATCCACTCACTCCCTGAGCGTGTAACCACAAATCTTCTTTATGTGCCAGATGGAAGGTCATTTCATCATTAGATTTGGCATTTTTACCAACCCAAATTTCCCAGTCTTGGTATTGATATGTTTTATAAGGCAGATAAATCTCCGATAAACGATTTTCATCTGATTGTAGAATAAACATCTCCTGCAATTTCTTTTCAATTTTTGATAATTCTTTAAAACTTAACACATCATGTAAAGATCTTTTTAATTGAGCTACTCGCTCTTGCTGTTTAAATAACTGCTGTAATTTGTCTCTCACTTCTTTTTGTCTTTTTGAAACTGTTTTAGCCCGTTGAAAGAATTTTTTTGCATTTTCTTTAATTGTTAATTTGGGGTTTAATTTAATGGTAATACTTCTTTGTTTGGGATCAAAGAAATCCAATACCTCTATTTCTGGTTTCCGAGGGGGTAAATGATGTATCTGGGAGAGTAACAGTTTCCCCATTTTCAGATATTTAGTATGCTCAATTGACTTATCCGGCAGGTTTTTTAAATGATTGATTAAGCCTTGAATATGGGTTAGTTTATTATCTATTATTTTCTCAATTCTTTGACGCTTGGTAAATAAACGTGTATCTTTCAATTGCTGAAAAAAGAAATTCTGTAAAGCACTATTAACAGATTCAAATTCAAGATACCGATAGTCTTTAAACTGTTTGAATTCGGTTATAGTGAAAACAGATCGATGATCCGAAATCTGATATATTCTGGGTTTATCGGTTTCACACCTCTTAAAAAAAGATTGAATCGCTTCATAAATCTCTCTGAATTGTTGATTATTAAATTTGATGGTTAGTTGTGTGAGATCTAAATTAAGAATAAGCTCAATTTCAGTAATAATTTCTTGCGTAAGAAATAAAACTTGTTTTTGCAGAAAGAATTTCACCGGGACTTCCGATTTATAAAAATGCTCCCGGAAAGAGTCAAAATCGTTATTCAGTGGATTAACACTTGTGGTAGGTTTAATACTAAATTTTTTACTGGTGTGCTTTTTCTTATTTTTAAAAGCATTAAGTATGATATTATTTTCATCGACGATGAAAAAATTGCTTTGATTTCTGAAGAATTGCAGGTATAGTCTGAATTTATTGTTATGAAAGTGACAGATAATGATTCTCTCACTTGGCATTATTTCTACGTTGGAAAAAATTTGACCAATAATCTCCGGCATTATATCAGTGGAATTTCTGACCCTCTTGCTTGCCGATTTCATTATTATAAAAGGATACTGTGCATCTGCCGATAAGAGTAATTCAGCTGATTCACTCCGGGTAGTTTTCAACTGAATAATCTGTTCGTTTTTTTTCTGGGTGTAGGAAGAATGTATCTCAGCATCAGTAAGAACATCTCTGAGGAACTCTGATTGCCGTTTAAGCGTCAGGTAATGAAGTTCCATATTTTAATTTAGTTAAATATCAGGGAAAAAGAAATGGTTTCAACTTTATTATAAATGTCAGGATAAATGGTGATGTTTTTATTTTCTTCTGACCAGGAAAATGGTAAAGTCATCAGACAGCGGCCGATCACCGCAATGATCTAAAACACGCAAAGTGATTTCATCTTGAATCACTTCACAACTTTGACTACGTTTAGTGAGAACTGTTTTTAACAAATTTCCCTCGGTAAACAACTCATCTTTCTCATTATGAGCTTCTACTACGCCATCGGTATACATAAGTAGAAGATCATCTTTTTCAAATTTAACTTTTGCAGCTTCATACTCCATAGGTACAACTCCAATACCTACACCACCTATTGTTAATTTTTGTGGCTTATTTTTCTTACTGATTAATATAGGAGGATAATGTCCTGCATTAATGTAAGTAAGTTCAGAAGTGTTATGATTGTAATTACCAATGAACAAAGTAATATATTGGTCAGGACTGGAAAGCTCCTCAATTAAATGGTTCAGTTTATTTAAAATTAAAACCAGATCTGTGGTAAAATCCAGATAGGCCTTTAAAGTGGCATGTAAAGTAGCAACTAAAATTGCACCCGGAACTCCCTTACCGCTAACATCAGCGATACAGAATACAGTTTCATGTTCATTAATTGGAAATACACTATAGAAATCCCCACTGATACCCTTACTTGGTATAAAAATACCGCTCATCTCCAGACCTGCCACCTTAGGCATATGATGAGGAATAATTAGTCTCTGAATTTCAGTTGCCAGTGTTATATCTTTTTCAAATTTCTTTTTCTCGAGTGCCGTACGCAGTATGCGGGAATTTTCTATTGCCAGAGCGGCTAAAGTAGCAAATAAATTAAGGGTTCTTAAATCCTCCTGAGTAAACGCTCGCCCATCCAATCTGTTAAGTGCCTGAACCACCCCAATTATTTTTTCTTTATGTTTCAGCGGAACACAAATTATACTCTTGGTGATATATCCTGTTTTTTTATCAAAAGAGGGATCGAAACGGCTATCAGAATAGGCATCCGAGATGAGTAGGGGTTTACCCTCCTTGGCAACCCAACCAGCTATTCCTTTTCCCACTAGCAATCGAAGTGGTTTAATCTCTTTTCCTTTAGGACCTAAAGCAATTTTAAATTCCAATTCATTCTTATTTTCATCTAAAAGCAGAAGTGAAGCCGCCTCAGCCTTCATCAACAACTTGCATTTGTTGATTATAGCTTCTAATAAGGTTTGAATATCTTCACCACTTTCAATTGCATAAGAAATTTCTAAAAGGCTAGTAACTTCCTCAATAGAGACCTGAGTGCGTTCATTAAGCTCCTTGGTATTTTTTAGTAATTCTAAAGTTCTCCAGAAAGCAGCAAGATAACTGACAATAAGTTCACCAATCTTCAACTCTATGGGTTTAATTTTACAGGTTTTTCTCCCTACTCCCAAAAAGCCATAGCAATTTCCATTTTCTCTTATGGGATATAGAATATCAATGTTATAATATTTTAAAAAATCTGCAATAGAAAGATGCTGACTAATATTTTCATTGGTAAGAATATCTTGATAATAATTCAGCCAGAAAATTTTGTTTTGATGATAAAACGGTTCTTTGACTTCAGCATTAAGGAATAAGATGGGTGATATAATTTCTTCCTGTACATCCGAAAAAAGGTAGATAGATCTGTAGTTAAATAAATTTTTGAACTGTCTCAGTACGCGTTGGACTTCGTCTGTAAGATTATTAGACATTTTAAAAAACAAAAAATGGTTTTTAGTTATTCATAATTCTAGAATTTTATTTGCTTTACTTCGTTTATCAGTAATACTATAATCGTCAGAAAACTATATATTTGAATAAATTTATAGAAAATTTTGATTTAGAAAAAAGTATGGCAGGAAATGGAAAAATCCTTCTAGGGAGAGAGATGATCTTTTAAAATCAGGGGAATTTAATACTTTGCTAATAAAGCCTCTATCGAAAAAGTATTCATTTTTACTAGCTAAACCGATGTTCAAATAAAATTAACGATGTATGATGGAATCATACTACTGTTTTTATAATTTTATCTATATTTCTTAATATATTCTTACCGAGGTGAATACGAAGAACTTTTCTTTTTGCATCTAATAATGCTTGACGATCACCCAGGCTCTGGGCATTTTTAAGAATTCCAAAGGTGATAGAGGAAGTATCCTCACCAGCCTTGTCCGGAATATCGAGATCCTGGACATTATCTGCAGTTATTTGGATAAAAAGACCTCTACCGGCATCTCCTTTATGAAGTTGTCCAGTAGAATGTAAAAAACGTGGCCCATAACCAATCGTAGTAGCAAGTTTGTATTTTTTTTGAAGAACTGTTCTAAACTTATGCAATAACTTATCAGTCTCTTTAGTAAGTGTTAGATATACTTGAATAGCAATATAACTTCTCTCCTGAGGGCTAATAGCTGCTGCATTTAAAAAATGTGAAAGGACATCAGATAAATTTTGAATGTTATCATCAGTATATATTGTAATGTCATTCGATTGCAAAGTATACTGCAATTCCGGTAATTTACCTTCTTCCTGGTAAGTTCTCACCATATTGCGAGCCAGTATTTTAGAAGTTTCTACATTCGGTTGATCAAATGGGTTTATTTTCATCACCCATCCAGCAATAGCGGTTGCCATTTCCCAGCGGAAAAATTCTCCGCCTATATCATAAATATCCTTCAGATTAAGACAAATAACGGGGAATTCATTACCAATAAATTTTTGAATTGTATTGTCATACTCATTGTCATCTGCAAGCCGTAAGTAGACAAACAGGCGGTCATTTGCATAATACTTTGGTGAAAGCTCTTCTTCACCTACAACTGGCAGGATCCCTTTCCTCTCTTTACCAGTGCTTTCTGCAATGAGTTGTTCTAACCAAATGCTAAAATATTTTAACTTCATAGACGAAATAAAGGTTAATTTATCCAGACCCAACAATGCCAATGTACCCATAGCCGCACCTAACCAGGTAGAGCTGTTACTTCCATTCCGGTGAGAATCATAAATTTCAGTATTAGCGACCATAACTGATGCCCGGTCCAGCAGTAATTCCAGATCGACACCTAACAGTGCGGCAGGAACAAGTCCAAAGTATGTCAATGCTGAATAACGACCTCCTACATTCTGATCATTTAAAAAAATCTGTCTGAAATTGAGTTTTTTTGACAGGTCGACCAAGGAACTGTTAGGATCAGTAATGGTTACAAAATGATTACCAACTTTTTCTTTTCCAACCCTGTTAAGTACTAAGTTGTAAAAATATTTCATGAGAGAAATGGTTTCAACGGTATTACCAGACTTTGTCGATACCAAATAGAGAGTATTTTCCGGTTGTATGTCGTTGGCATATTGTAAAATAGTTGCGGGATCTGTACTATCGAGGACGTGTAAATCCAAGAATCCATTTTTTGTACCGAAAATTTTAGAGAAAACCTCAGGTGCTAGGCTGGACCCCCCCATACCCAATAATAATACATAGGTAAATCCATCTTTTCTTACAGAGTTCACAAAATTCTTGATCTCTGTAACATTTTCCCTCATCTGCACAGGACTGTGCAACCAGCCCAGGCGGTTAGTGATTTCAGAAGGATTCTGTTTCCATACCGTATGGTCATGCTGCCAGATGCGGTTTACAATATCATCTTTTCTCATTAGCTCCAGAGTCTGATCAACAGCGGACTGGTATTTATTCAGATATAATTGATAATATTCTTTATCTGATCGCACAATATTTCTCTTCATTAACAAATTCTCCATCTGGAAGTTGAGTTAAATGAATTTTAGAATGTAACGACTAGCTTTTCAAAATTTAGTAACTGTACTCAATGCAGCACCAATTATCCCGGCATTATTAGCCATTTGGGCTGCAACAAATTTAGTTTTTAGTTGAATGTATGGAAAAAATCTTTCTGGATTCTCGCTAACACCACCGCCAATGATAACTAAATCGGGAGATAGCAACATTTCCATATAATTAAGAAATTTATTGACACGTTTCCCCCATTCTTCCCAACTCAGATTTTCCTTCTCTCTAATCACTGTGGCAGCCATTTTTTCAGCTTCTTTTCCACTCATTTCCATATGACCAAATTCAGTATTGGGAACCAAGTGCCCATCAACAAATAAGGCGCTTCCGATTCCAGTACCTAAAGTAATAATTAATACAACTCCCCCTCCATGATAATCATACTTTTTTCCGGCACCAAAACGCATTTCGGCTAATGCCACAGCATCCGCATCGTTTAATACTTTTACCATTCCAGAAGTAAAAGTTTTTAATCTATTCTCCAGGTTGAACCCTAACCATTTCTGGGATAAATTTGCCGCGGTTCTTACAATACCTTCTTTAATCACCCCTGGGAATCCACATCCGATGGTCTTGTTCCAACCAAATTCTTTGATGATATCTTTTATAATGGAAAGCATGACAGCCGGCTCGGCAGAGATTGGGGTTGACATTTTTATAACATCCTTAACAAGCAAGCCGTTATCCACGTCAACCGGAGCAACTTTTATTCCAGTACCCCCAATATCAATTCCCATAACAATACGATCATCAATCATTAATAATTACCTCACTTCATTAATAATGTAAAATATTGCTGTGGTTGTACTTTCTGACTTTTTATAACTCCACGAAATAAAGTAAGCAATATACCCATCAAACACCAATATAGATAAGAAAATTTAATTTCATTTACCACTCAATAAAAGTATTACGTTTATATCTCAAATTATCAATTGCTTATCCAGTAATTTTTTGTAGCAACGTGAATAATTGTAAAACACAATATTATATAAAGTATGATCAGCTTTTTATATATTCCAAAATTGTTGTGTCAAATCGAGGTAATTTATCTTTAACTAAATCAATTGATTAAATCCATACACATTCTTATATCAAGAAAATAAAGAGAATTTTTCTAAATACTCTAGTAATGATAATACTTCTTTCCAAGATACTTCTTTCATGTTTTTAAAACCTCCTTAGAATGTATTATAACAAATACCTGGAAGATGACCGGTTTCATCATTTTCATATTCAGATCATAATATGATAAATTAATTTGGTAATTAACCAGACGATATGTGAGCGGGTCTGTTTCTCAAATTAAAATCATTTTTCCATCATAAGATGTTCATCAGTATTCTTTATCTAGAATGAGTTTGATTTAATTGACATTAACATCACCAGTTTGGCTTGTTAAAGTAATATATTCCCAGCTAATGAAATTTTGTGTGATCAAATTTATTGATTCAAATTGAAGAATTTATTTTCACTTAGGAACTAAACGAGGAAATTGGTTAGATGTTTATTTCTGAGGATAGGGATTCGAAAAAATTTTTACCGTCTCATCATGCACCAAGACCCAAATGGAATAGATTGCCAGTGCAGTGCCGAATGGAATATTGAGCAAATCCAGGGCGGAAACTACCAATATCAATATTCTTGCCCAATTTCGTCTTTTAAAAAGACCAATTCCACCTATTATCCCGGGAACAGACCAGATCAGAAAAAATAGAGCTACACCAGTTGAAACTATTGTTAAGATCAGTTGTGCTTTTGATTCTTGCGAAGCGATACCGATTATATTTAAAAGTAAGAAAACAAATATGGCAATTAATATGCCCATAATGCTCAAACCAATATGTAACACCGCCACTACCGTAATATGCTTTTCCATGTTTCTATACCTGATAATAAATTATTAAGAAAATTTACCTCAAAATTAGGAGCGTATTACTACATACGGAACACCATTCACTCTGTTACATTCTAAGTTTCATGATATGTGACTGAAACAGCCAGCTCGATAATAACATGAAATAACCCGGAAACCGCCCTAGCAAAACTTTCATAAGATAATTTTTCCGGTGTATCTTCTGAGGTATGATAGTACTTATAGCGAAATGGGGCGGTATCAGTAATCATTATTGCCGGATAATTCTCTTGCCAGAAGGCCCATTGATCGGACCATCCAATTCCGGTCATCCATTGGGGTGCTACAATTCCTTCTGACGGAAATGCAGCTTTTTTTCGAAATGTTTCTATCGATTTATATACTAAATTCTTTGAGCGCAGATTTCCAACAAAAGCAAGGAAATTTCCGGTTTCTGGATAAGATAATCCCAATGGAAATGGATATCTTTGACTTCCTTTTTCATTGGAATAATATCCAATGGTTTCGAGGGAGAACATGGCAATAATATTTTCTCTTCTTGATCGAGCAGTTTTGGCATAAATCCAACTCCCCATGTACTTAGATTGGAAGAAAGGGGGCTCTTCGTTCACAAAAGCAACAAACTTAACAGTCCTCGGTATGGAATGTTTAGTTAAAATCTTTGCCAGTTCAATGAGCGCTGCAATTCCTGAAGCGTTATCATTGGCGCCACTACTTCCCATTACCGAGTCATAATGGGCACCAATAATAATAATTTCATCTTTTAATTCCAAACCTTGATACTCAAATTCAACATTTTTAAGGGATTTTCCATTTACAGTATACTCCTGAAAATTTATTGTACCGTTTGAATTTTCCAGTTCACTGGTATAATAATCCACAGTTTGCTGAAGTGCTTTGGGATGCCATAAATTTCTCTCACCAATATCAGTTGCAATAATATTGACATGCCTCTGCAGATTTTGCATTAAAAACTGATCATGCTGGCTGAGGGATATTAAAGGCCCGCAATATGATTCACCAGGCATATCAGTATAGTAAAGTGGCCACATTTACAGGTATGAAATGTAGGTTTTTATGCCTACAATTTTTTCCTATTAAAAGCCAATATTAGATAAATATATAATTCTAAATAAATTATAAGGTTTGGATTTTAATGCATTGCTTACTCAATAATTTCAAGACTTGTTCGCATACCAGACTTCTTTGCGGCAGCATTTAATAAAGTGCGAATAGCCTTAGCGTTCTGTCCTTCCCTGCCAATTACCTTACCCATATCACTTTGTGCGACTCGCAATTCATAAATGGTAACTTGGTCGCCTTTTACTTCCGTAACCTGTACATCGTTTGGATTATCAACCAGATGCTTGGCAATAAATTCCACAAATTCTTTCATTGTGCTAATCTCCTCAGAAAAATAATTAGCCGAAATTTCTAGTACCTCGCATCATTTTATAACCTAATATAATAAAAAATTTAGAATAAACGAAAAAAATCATATCGACCAGTCTTTTCTTAGAAAAACATAAAGAATACAAACTTTTTTAAGGTTTTTTCGTACATTAACTTGTATTTTATTGAAGTTATTTAGAATAACAGTCAGACTTGTATCATAATTTTTGTATAAAAAAATTATAATTAAATCCTTATTTACTCTTTTTTAAATTAAAAAAGGGTGTAAAGATGAATGATTCATGATTTTATCGAATAAACATAATTTTAGAAGAAAATAATAAAAAAAGATTATACAATGGATCAAAAAACTCTTGAAAAGTTTCAAAATGCCCTCTCGAATCATCGCGATATTCTATTGCAATGGTTGAATGAGGATTCAGCATCTAAGGATATTCCTTTTGGTGGTAAATCAGTTAATGAAGTGGATCACATTTTATCTGATCTTAAAAATGCGTTAACCAGAATAGATGAGGGGACTTTCGGTAACTGCGAAATGTGCGGAGGGGAAATTGAGAAAGAAAGGTTGGAGCTTGATTATACAACTCATGTTTGTTTAGATCATTATACATCAGAACAGATCCGGGCTTTGGAGACTGACCTGGAACTTGCTAGAAGGGTTCAGAAACAACTACTACCTTGCTGCCTGCCAGAGCTTCCCAATATCGAAATAGCCGTCCATGCCGCATCCGCACGAATCGTCGGTGGAGACTATTATGACTTTTTTACTTCAAAAGATGGTCATCAAGGATTTGTTATTGCAGATGTTATGGGAAAAGGACTTCCAGCCAGTCTACTAATGTCTAATCTACAGGCTTCTTTACGATTACTTGGACCGGAATATGAAACTCCAAAACAAATTCTTGCAAGATTGGATGAACTGTTCAGGAATAACTTGAAACTAATTCGTTTTATTTCAATATTTATCGGCATTATTGATACGAAGAATAAAATATTGAATTATAGTAATGCCGGTCATCATCCACCTATTCTTTGGAATAACACTAAGAAAAAAATTCGAATGTTATTCCCAACAGAACCTGCCATAGGTCTTACTAAGGATCCTGATTTTCAATCGAAGACAATTCAGATGGCATCGGGAGATATTCTATTACTCTACACTGATGGTCTTATTGAATCAAGAAATAGCTATGGGGAAGAATTTGGTGAATCCAGATTGGTTGAATTCACCATAAAACACTCAAATAAAGATGTTACAGAATTTTTAGATGAACTACGGTTAACAGCTGAGAAGCATACCAGAGAATTCCAGGATGATCTTTCCTTAATGATAATAAAAATCCGCTAAGATATAACTAAAAGAATATTTTTATAGTTCCTCTCCTACTGCTTTAATTTTTTAAGTTTCATAACTTCAATACCTGCATCTATTATTGCACCTAGACCATGTTTCTCATTTAGTCTGGCTGGACGATTGTAATAGAATACTAGATTATCTTCAATACCTGTTCCGACACAAATATCTTTTACCTGACCGTCCAATGTAATTTTATTGGCTCTTAGACCTTCCCAACCTCTAATTGCAATAGAACCGTAGCGATCATCGATCCATCCTTCATTGACTGCCCTGGCAATGCAATATACGAACATTGCCGTACAAGATGATTCGGTGTATGAATCAGTTTTATCAAGCACTTGGTGCCATAATCCTTCACCATTTTGATATTTGGCAATACCTAAAATCTGTTTTTCAAGGATTTTAATAAGTTTTTCCCTTTCAGGATGGTTAACTGGTAAATGGTTTAATAAATGTACCTGTGCCATCATCACCCATCCATTACACCTGCCCCAATGTGCAACACCATTTCTGTTAAGGTCACTGTAAAAACAATGGAAGTATAATTCTTTATTCTCATTCCAGAGATATTTTGTAAAATTAAACACCTGCTGAATAGCATCAATAAAATATATATCATCGCCTGAAAATATTGCCATTCTTGCCAGAAATGGTACACTCATATATAAATCATCAGCCCATAATGTCATTTTATGGGGGAATTTTCGTACTAAAGTACCATCTTCCAGGCGATCCTGTCTATCAGTAATATGCTTCGCTGTATTTTCAATATATTCTTTATAATCGTTTCGTTTAACTTTTTCATATACATCAATCATACTTGCACCCATTGCTCCGCAATCATCCAGCTCCTTCATAGTCCATAATTGCCCGAAAGGATAATAATAATGAGGACGATCATGCTTGAAACGTTTCTGAAAAAATTTATAATTATCCATTCCGAATGCAATATGTTCAATAGCAAAATCGAAATACTTTGTCTCATTTAATAGAAGTGATAAATTTATCATTGCCATATTGAGTACACCATTGGTATAGTGCCATTCTCCGAATGGACTGGAAAGTTTGACCTCCAAGTCTGGTGGTATATCTTTTGTATATTTGTAAACTTGATCATTATAAACACCTGTGAATCTAAAATCCGCATGCTCAAGTATGTAATCAGCTATTCTTCTGATTACTATTTCATCAATGTTTATATTTTGTGGATTTACAGATGATATGGATATCAACAAAATACAAAAGGTAAATAATCTTTGCATAATTTAGTCTCCTTTAATATTTACATGAGTTGTATAAATAATTGTTGTCATATTTATGGGCATTTTCTTTTGGGGTTGAAATTAAAAAGAAAGGGTTCCTCCCTTTATTATCTAAAAATTGTGTATTTTTGAATTGCAGCATACAAAAAAAAGGAGCCTCTACTATAAAAGTAAGACGAAAAGTAAACAATCGCAAGGGAATTCGTTGGTTATTAGACCAGGATAATGAAGTCAAGCGTGAATTTTTAAAAGACCAAGAAAATCTATGTTGCACGTTAATTAATGAGATAATGGAAGTTGAAGTAAAGATTGATACAGGTATATAGAATAGTCATTCGAAGCTACATGATGGTAGATAGGGTTCTTGGATATTTCCAAAAGGGATAGCCTAGCCATAATCCTAGTAGTGTCAAATTAGGAACTGAGAAGTTTTGGTTTAAGGTCCTTCGAATTTATGATTCTTAGGATAAACTTAAAAAATTTCTTGACAAAAATTGAAATAATTCTTATAATAACTTAAACGATTTCGAAAACCTTTAAGTATCATTGTTTTTAATATTTTTATAATTTCTTTGCTGTTAAAAAATTACATAATTTGAATATTTCCTAAAATCTCTCGCTCCCGTGGGGAAAAGCTACCAAGTCGCTAAGAATTAATTATTTATAACTATTAAATTTAGATAATTAATGTTTACCAAATATAATGATTTTAAATAGTTAGTTTTATAAATAAGATTCTTGCGTTCTTGATATCTATAGAGTGATAAATTATACAGAATAATTATCCCATATGATTCTTATCGATATTTCAATTTTTTTCTCAATTGGCATTGCTCATTAGAAGAATTGGTCAGGTTAAGGATTAAATTAATATTCTGTTACATAAAATACCGTATAAAATCATTGTAGATTGTACAACAATAGATTCGTTGAATAAATATATGAGTACCTATAAGGACTACGAATCTTCAAGACCAGAGAAGGTTAGCTTCTCAAACTCTCTAAAGTATGAAAATGATTTAGTAAAAGTCATTGTTGAAGAAGTTATCAAGACACTTAAAGCGGAGAGTTTAGAATCAAAATCCTCCGATAATCAGTACCCTAACATTCCTCTTGGTGTTTCTAATCGACATATTCATTTAACACAAGAAACTTTCGCCAAGCTTTTTGGTGAGGAAACAAAATTTGAAGATGACCGTCCACTATACCAACCGGGTGAATTTGCTTCAAAGTACTCCCTTACTATAATTGGTCCCAGAATGCGCGCAATTCAAAATGTTCGGATTCTTGGTCCTTTACGTAATTACGATCAGGTTGAGATTTCATTATCTGATTCAATTTATTTAGGGGCAGATGCACCCTATCGTAATTCCGGGGATTTAAAAGATGCCGTACCAATGACTTTTGTTGGACCTAAGAGTTCTGTGTATCTTGAAAAATGTGCTATTATCGCCAGCCGTCATATACATATGACCAGTAAAGATGCAAAAACATTTGGTGTCGAAGAAGGAGATTACTGTAGAGTGCGAATCCCTGGTGTGAAAAGTACTGTATTTGAGAACGTCTTGGTTAGAGTTAATGATTCATGGAAATTACAAATGCACCTTGATACAGATGATGCCAACGCGGCCAATGTGCGTGGTGAAGTTACTGTCGAATTTGTGGGAAAAATGTAAGGAAGTCTCATGAAACTTGGCAGAGTAATTGGACAAATTGTATCCACTCGAAAAGAAGGTAATGTTGATGGATTACCTTTGTTAGTTGTTAAATATCTTGATGAGAATTTAGGTGACCAACCTCGAAGTGCTGCCTGCGTCGACACGGTTAGTGCATGTGATGGAGACATTGTTTTACTTTGTATGTCCTCTTCAGCTAGAATGACCAAATATACCCGAAATGTTTGTACGGATAATACCATTGTTGGTATCGTAGACATAATTTCCACCGGAGGAGAAGACTGGTATAAAAAAAACCAAATGTAATAAATGGGAATTATTGAAAGGTAAACTTATTGGAAATTACGCTTGAGAAATTAATTAGTCTTGTGACTGTAGAAGTTGTAAAAGAACTGAAAAAACAAGGAATTCAAGTTATTTCTTCATTAGATAACGACGGTTTAGGGATATCAACCGACTCATTAAGAACAAAGTCTGAGAAGATAGATATGAGCAAATATAGAACGCCCGTTCTTACCGAAATTCATATTCGAAGGCTTCATCAATTAACTGGTGAAGTGATCATTCCCAAGAACACCATTATCACGCCCAAGGCAAAAGAAATTATCAAAGAAAAAAGGTTAATTATTACCAGAGAATAATAAATACTATAAATGACTAAATAACTTAAGGAGATATCGAATGGCCAAGGTAGCATTAGGCTTTGTGGAAACGCGTGGAAACACAGGAAGTGTTTTAGCCATCGATGCAATGTTGAAAACCGCAAATGTGGAATTGGTAAAGAAAGTTGGAATTGGTGGTGGATTTGTAACGTCTATAGTTAGAGGAGAAGTTGGTGCGGTAAAATCATCGGTTGAGGCTGGTGCTGAAGCTGCTGCTAGAGTTGGAGAATTGGTTTGTGCGAATGTTATTCCTTCCGCACATGAGGATGTCTTTTATTTGATTGGTATCAAGAAATAATGAGGAGTACGCAATATGCAACAAGCATTAGGTGTAATTGGTAAATATTATTATTCGGGGTGATGTAGCGGCGGTAAAAGCGGCAGTAGATGCTGGTGTCGCAGCAGCTTCACAAGTAGGTCAGGTACAGGGACAAACCGTTATTCCCAGACCCTCTGATAAGCTTCTACCTAAATTTCCCATAGAGCCAAAAAAGACAGTCAAAAAATAAATTGTCATAAACAAATAGAGGCTTTAAGTGGATATATCAAATGACCAAATACAGGCCATTGTGCAGCGTGTTGTTGAAAATGTTATAGAACAAAGTAGTGTCTCTAAACAGGCAAGCATTACCGAGCCAAAGGGGAATTGGGGTGTTTTTGATGATATGAACGATGCTATTGAAGCTGCGCATCTGGCATTTTTAGAATACAAGGAAAGATGTGACATTCAATGCCGAAAAAAATTCATTGACTCCGTCCGTCAAATGACCATTGACCATGCTGAGCAATTTTCCAGAATGACGGTGGAGGAAACGAAAATGGGAAGGATTGAACATAAAATTAAGAAGCATATCAATGCAGCGAAAAATAGTCCTGGTGTGGAATACCTCCAACCTAAAGCATGGTCCGGTAAAAATGGTTTGGCAATTGATGAATATGCACCGTTTGGTGTTATTGGCAATATTACCCCCAGCACTCATCCTGTTCCCACCATGGTGAACAATATTATAATTCAATTGGCAGGAGGAAATACTATTGCTTTTAATCCACATCCTTCCGCAAAAAAGGTAAATGCATTATGCATTCAACAGGCAAATCAGTATATGGTAAAAGCAGGAGCACCAGATAATTTAGTCACTTGTATGGCGGAACCCACCATTGAGAGTGCCGAGATTCTGTTTGCTCATCCGAAAGTTAAAATGATATCAGCAACTGGCGGTCCCTTCATGGTGGATATGGCTATGAAATATCCGAAAAAAGTGGTTGCAGCTGGACCAGGAAATCCACCGGTATTGGTTGATGAGACCGCCGATATAGACTTAGCAGCTAAAGAGATAACCATTAGTGCTAGCTATGATAATAATGTTTTATGTACCGCCGAAAAAGAAATATTTGTGGTGGATAGCGTTTTTGAAAAATTCATGAAAGCGTTTGAGAAAGAGGGTAACATTCGCTTGACAACCATTCAGATGAACCAATTGGCACAAAAAGCTTTAACAAAATCTGGTAAACACTGGTTGATACACCGAGACTATGTGGGTAGAAATGCCAATATTATCGCTAAAGCACTGGGAATTCATATTTCAGATGAAGTACCATTATTGTTTGGAGAAACCGATCGTAAGCATCCTTGGGTAGTAGCCGAGCAGATGACGTCTTGCCTTCCGGTCGTAAGAGTTAAAGATTTTGAAGATGGTTTACAGGCTGCTCTTGATGCCGAGCATGGCTTTAAGCATACTGCTAGCATTTTCACCCAAGATATGGTTCGAGCCACCATATTCTCCAAAAAACTGGATTGTGATGTTCATACTATTAATGGTGGGACATTCCGCGGAGATGGCGGTGATTTGGGCGAAGCTTATTTTTCTCATACTATTGCCACACCAACGGGTGAGGGTATTTGTACACCGTTGGATTTTTGTCGGAAAAGACGAATCATGACACATGGAGCACTCAGGTTTGTCTAGAATGAAAACCAGTACCCTGAATAAATTTATATCTGATTATGAGAAGTTTGGCATCTGTAGCATTTACTCTAATTCATAGCTTCATCATGGAAAAAAGAATGGGATTGTGATGGTTGACTAAGGTACTAAAAATTTCAAATAAAAGTTCTATAAGGAGAATTATATGACCGAATTGAAAGCAATCGGTATATTGGAAACCCGAGGATTTGCGCCACTAATTGAAGGTGCCGACGCTGCAGTCAAAGCTGCTAATGTAGATGTTGTAGAATGGCGTCAAGTAGGAAGTGCATATGTATCCTTTGTGGTTGAAGGAGAAGTAGCAGCAGTTCGCTCTGCCATAGAAGCAGCTCGAACAGCAGCAGCCCGCGTTGGTGAAGTAATTTCCGATTTGGTCATACCAAGACCAGTGGATGAACTCCAAACAACTTTTGACCGGTAAATACCAGAGGTATCAATGATTTTTGCAAAAGTGATCGGAACGATTGTATCCACCCAGAAAGATGAAAATTTGCAGGGAATGAAATTACTCCTGTGTAAGGAGGTTGATTATGGTGGAAATCCTCAGGACACCTATCATGTGGCTGTAGATGCGGTACAAGCAGGTGAAGGTGACTTTGTACTTCTGGCTTATGGTTCTTCCGCAAGAATGACTGAGCTTACCCGTAATGCCCCGATTGATGCAGTAATAATGGCGATTATCGATAATGTGCAGATAACGGATAAGGTGTAATAGCGCAAAGCTATTGTTGAAGAAACAGATTTTCACTATTTGTTTAATGAATGTCATTGATTATATCGGTTAATTCTGTTATAACTGTCTTTAGAAAAAGAGTTTTTATGAAATTAGGAAAAGTCATTGGAAATGTATGGGCGGATCGAAAAGTATCACAACTGCAAGGCTGTCGGCTTCATATAATCCAGCCCATAACCAGTGAGGGTAAGAAAATTGATCAGCCCCTTGTAGTAGCTGATCCAAAAAATATTGCGGGTTCAGGTGATATTGTTGTTTATGTTACCAGTACCGATGCAGCTCAAGCGTTTGATACAGGTGTTGCACCTGTGAATGCAGCTGTCGTAGAACTTGTGGACTCGATCGACTAGGGACAAGATATGTTTTTAGCACTGGTAAAAAAGAGTATAACTGCAACTGAAAAGCATTGTGTATATGAAAATAAGCATGTCTATGTGGTTGAAACCGTTTATCCTGATGGCAGTCCCAAAGGTATTGAATGGGTGGCGATGGATTATGTTGGCGCCGGGATCGGTGACATGGTGGTTTGTGGGGGGGCACCTGGTGTAGCAGCTGAAGTCTTTGGAGTGGATCGTGCTCCCATTCGAACACTGATTATAGCAATAGTCGATAGCATTGATTATAGAGATATCTAGAATGTTTTACTTCCTATCAAAGAATCGTTTAAAAATTTATCAAAAAATGAACTATTATATTAATTAACCATTTGTTTCCTCTAATATGTAAAGTCTCGTTTAAGCATGAATACAACTGATATAGCAAACATGGGTGTTGTCGGTGCTGGTGGTGCTGGATTTCCCACACATGTGAAGCTGGATTCCCAACCAGAATTCTTGATTATGAATGCAGCAGAATGCGAACCGTTATTACATAAGGATATGGAAATGCTTCGACACCATAGGGATATCATTTTAGAAGGATTAGTTATTGCCATGCATATTACCGGGGCTTCGCAGGGTATCATCGGTATCAAGGGGAAGCATAAAGATATCATCGAGCTTCTTAGGTCAAAATTAAATGGTGTTATTAAACTGGTAGAAATTGGGGATTTTTACCCGGCGGGGGATGAAATTTCATTAATTTATGAAACAACGCAACGCATTGTCCAACCTGGTCAATTGCCCATCACGGTAGGTTGCGTTGTTCAGAACGTGGAAACACTCTACAACATTGCCACACAGCACTCCGTTGTTGATAAATTTATTTCTGTTGCTGGCGCAGTGGAAAAACCAGCCACAGTGAACGTACCAGTCGGAACAACATATGCAGAAGTGCTCTCTCATTTTCGGATTACCACCCCAAATTACATAATCCGTTCCGGTGGTTTAATGATGGGAGATTTAGAAACTGATTTAAATAATGTCGTTACCAAGAAATTAGGAGCCCTTATTGTTCTTCCTGCCGAACACCATTGTGTTCATATGTATCGACGTTATGCTACTGAACATATGACTGATCTGATTGCCAAAGCCAGTTGCGACCAGTGTAATTTTTGTACCGAATTTTGTCCCCGTTATTTACTCGGTTACCCGGTGCGACCGGAAACTGCCATGCGTAACCGCATGTTCACACCGGAAGGTGCACCTTATTATAACCTGGGTAGCGCTTTCTGTTGTGAGTGTAACCTATGTACAATGTATGCCTGTCCGGAGAGTTTGGATCCAACAGGTGCTACAATTATTGAAAAACGTAAATTAATTGAAAAGGGAGTAAGGTGGGAAGGATTACCAGTTAAAATCCATCCAATGATGGAATTCCGAAAAGTTCCCACTAAAAAGTTAATGCAACGGCTAGATTTAATGATGTTCAAGGATGAAGGACCACTTTTGGATATAGAGTTTACTCCTGATTCTGTACGGATTCCGTTAAGTCAACATATTGGAGTACCTGCAAAATCTGTGGTAGAAAAAGGTGATCAAGTGAAAAAATATGATCTAATAGGAGAAGCACAGGGAAATATATCCGCCCATGTCCATGCTTCAATAGATGGGCGGGTAGTAGATGTCAATGAAAAAGAAATTGTGATACAGAGGAATTAATGAGCGAAAAAAACGCTATAGGAATAATAGAATTAGCGAATATTTATAAGGGATTTGAAGTACAGGATGCTGTTCTTAAAACAGCTAATGTTGAAAAGATAATTGCTCGGGCGATATGTTCGGGTAAGTATTTGATTATCGTTCGTGGGGAAATTGCCGATGTTGAAACTTGCCTGGAAACAGCCAGAGAAGTTGGCGGATTTTCAATCGTTAGTGCAACTATCATCCCTCATGTTGATCCCAAAGTATTCCCAGCGATAGCAGGAACCACCACCTTAGATGTCGGTGAACCGGTAGATGGACTCTTGGGGATCGAGACCTTTTCGGTAGCTGCTGCTATAAAAGCAGCCGATTTTGCCGTTCAAGAGGCGGAGATGGATATTTTGCGGATTCATATAGCAATGGCAATCGGTGGGAAAGGTTTTGTAGCATTCACCGGAAATATTGAAGCCCTAAAATCGGGAGTAATACCCGCTATTGAGTATATTAAAGAAGAAGGAATGCTGGCGGGTTATTCAATAATTGAAAATCCACATGAGGATCTATTAAGAGAATTGATATAGCGAATTCCAATCTTCTACTCAATTTCCTTTTCCTGTTGAGGAAAAGGAAGAGTATGTTGAAATAATGTCTGGAGGGAAATTTAATGAGTAATTCTATGACACAAAGTGAATACGAACTTAAAAGGTTGATTTGTGAAATAGGAAAACGCATATGGACTAAGGGTTTTGTGGCAGCCAATGATGGAAATTTTACTGTGAGAATAAATGAAAAAGAAATCTTTACCACTCCAACCGGTGTGAGTAAGGGATTTATGACTCCGGATATGATTATTAAAGTAGATCTTGAGGGAAAAGTCATCGCGGGAAGTTCAAATTACCGCCCCTCCAGTGAGGTTAAGATGCATATAGAGGTATATCAACAAAGGGAAGATGTAAAATCGGTTATCCATGCCCATCCACCTTACTGTACTAGTTTTGCAGTCGCAGGTATTCCGTTGAATAAATGTGTTTTGCCGGAAGCGATTATAGTTCTCGGTGCAGTACCTATTGCAGAATATGGTTTGCCTAGTACCCAGGAAATTCCTGATAAAATCAGGCCTCATATCCAAAATTCGGATGCTATTTTATTGGAAAATCATGGGGCACTGACTTTGGGCCCGGATTTAATTTCAGCTTATCACCGTATGGAGACCCTGGAACATACTGCTCATATTGTACATTTAGCACGTCAGCTTGGAAATGTAAATGTTTTATCTGAGGATGAAGTAGGACGTTTAATGGAATTACGGAAGGAATTTAATGTGCCTGGTCGAATAGATGTGTGTGAAGCTACACCAGTTAAACAAAAATCAGCCAGTCTTTCCGATGAGACCATTCAACAAATTACCAAAAGGGTGATTGAAAGATTAAAAGAATCGTAATAATAACAAGTATTAGTAGACTCACTCTAAACAATTTTCCGGTCTAATTGTTTTGGATATTTTATTTAATTTAGACAACAGTATAGAAAATTTGTCTCGCTTAAATGCTTCCTCTAATTACCCCTGTTATGTTGGAACAGGGGAAAAATGAAAAAAAATGTTGAAATAAATATCCGAACTAAACTCAAAGTAAGATCTGGAAGATAACCATATGATGATTTTAGTCGCTAATCCCGGAAGCACTTCTTATAAATGTAAGCTTTATGAGTTGCAGGATATGGATGTCTTATATCAAGCAACAGTTGAACGAATTGGAGATGCTGAAGGGATATATTCCTACCAATTTCTTGGAGAAGAAAAACTAAGCGATAGAATGGAGATTCCAGATTATTTTGAGGCTGTCAATCTAACTCTGGAAACAATTAAAACTAAATATTCTATTCAGAATGTACGTGCAGTGGGATTTAAAACAGTTCTTGCAAAGGGTATCACTGGTTGTGTTGAACTTTCTAATGAGGTAGTCAAAGCTATGGAAGAATTTATTTCATTAGCACCGGTTCATACTCAGGTTTATTTAACTGCTATATCGGTTTTTAGGAAAATTTTACCTGATACCACCCTTGTGGGCCTTTTCGAGACGGCATTCCATGTCAATATCCCACCCGAGGCTTATCTTTATGGCATCCCCTATGAATACTACCAAAAACATGGTATACGCAAGTATGGTTTTCATGGAGCTTCACACCGCTATGTTGGACAGAGAACTAAAGAATTATTCTTTCCCCATGAAGATTCCTGGAAAATAATTTCATGCCATCTTGGTGGAAGTGCTTCGGTTTGTGCCATTAAAGATGGTTGTTCAATAGATACTTCTATGGGAATGAGTCCTCAAAGTGGTTTGTTAAATGCCAAGCGCGTTGGTGATTTGGATCCCTTTGCTTTACTCTATCTTATGGAGAAAGAAAATATGTCCATCCAGGATGCCAGAGATGTATTAATGTCTAAGAGTGGAATATACGGTATTTCAGGGATTAGTGGTGATTTTCGGGATATTGAAGAAGGGATGATGAAGGGCAAAAAAAGAGATGAGTTGGCCTTTAAGACATTTGTTTACTACGTAAAACGCTATATAGGTGAATACCTGGCTATTTTAAATGGTGCCGATTGTATTGCCTTTACGGCTGGAGCCGGTCAAAATTCTCCTCGTTTAAGAAAAGAAATAGTTCAAAATATGGAAAATCTTGGCATTTTTTTGGACAGTGAAAAAAATGATACTAATCCTAAAGAAGGATTGATTTCCAAAGAAAATTCACCGATCAAAGTTGCAGTAATTCCTACAAATGAGGAATTAATTGTTGTAAGGGAAGTTGAAAAATTTGTGCAAAAATAATCATATTCAAAAAGGTGAGCCGAATTTATAAGACTTTTTTGGTTGGAGTGCTTCCAGTAACTTAAGGCTTTAATGTTTAAAAAACTTGCGAAAGATTTATGACAGAAATCAGAAAATATATAGGTTTTGACCTCGGTGCAGAAAGTGGACGTTGTGTAGTAGGTGAACTTGAAGGGAATAAACTTAGCTTAACTGAGGTACATCGTTTTACAACACATAATGTTTCAAGTTGTGGACAATTTAATTGGGATATTCTGGCAATTTATCAAGAGTTGGTAAAAGGATTGTCTTTAGCCAGTGAACGTTTTGGTAATCACTTCGATGGCATTAGTGTTGATACATGGGGGGTTGACTATGTCTTATTGGATGCTGATAATAGATTGCTAGGTTACCCCTGCCATTATAGAGATCATAGAACAGACGGCATGATTGAAAAATCTTTTAATATTGTCCCAAAAGAAAAGTTGTATCAACAAACCGGTATTCAGTTTGTCCAATTTAACACCTTATTTCAGCTTTTGGCTGAGAGGAATCAAAAACTTAATTTGCTCGAAATCACTGACAAAATTTTGTTAATCCCTGATTTCTTAAATTTCATGTTGTCTGGTCAAAAAAAGGCTGAATATACCATCGTGTCGACAACAAGCTTGGCAGATCCAATGAAACGTGATTGGTGTTGGAAATTAATTGATGCCTATAAATTCCCCAGAAATATCTTTCCAGAAGTTGTTGAACCTGGATATAAGCTGGATACAATTTTACCAGAATTAGCCAAGAGAACTGGAATTTCCCAAGATACATTGGTAATTTCTGGGGCTGGTCACGATACTGCTGCTGCAGTGGTATCTGTTCCCGCACACTCCAAGGATTGGGCATTTTTGAGCTCCGGAACTTGGTCTCTAATGGGAATGGAACTTCCTAAACCATTAATTAATGAACAAGCAATGGCCTACAATTTTACAAATGAAGGTGGCGTTGAAGGCACTATTCGATTTTTAAAGAATATCATCGGTCTATGGCCGATTCAGGAATGTCGACGTTATTGGCTAGCCAGAGGGAGGGAGTACAACTATGTTGAACTAGCCAAGCTTGCCATGGAAAATGGACCCGCTGGAGCATGGATTAATGCAGATGATTCTCGTTTTCTGAAACCAGAAAATATGCCAGAAAAAATCACTTCTTATTTTAGAGAAACTTATCAGAAATATAAAGATGAGGTTGGTTTTATCATACGTGCTATCCTGGAAAGCCTTGCCTTTAAGTATCGTTCGACTATTGCTGAGATTGAGGAGGTTACCGGACAAAAAATTGGAAAATTGCACGCGGTTGGAGGAGGTATTCAGAATGAAGTGCTCAATCAACTAACTGCAGATGCATTAGGGTGTGAAGTTATCGCCGGACCAATTGAAGGAACAGTTATTGGGAATATTGGTGTACAGGCGATAACTACCGGTGCAGTGAAAAATCTGCAGGAATTTAGAAAAATTGTGACCAATTCATTCGAGTTAAAAACATATCATCCGGATAAATCCTCTTATTTCGATGAATATGAAGATTCATACAAAGAGATCCTGAAGATCAATTTATTTAAGAAGTCAGTCACATAAATAATATATTTTTTCTTCTAAGAAAAATATTTAAATGAATTTCCTGTAAAGTAATAAGTAATATGAAGATTCGAATCAATTCTCAATTAATTAGTCAGTTCATTCAAGCTGCCGAGAGATCAGCTGCTACTGTTAAACGGATTAAGCGTGAATCAAAAGAATTAAAAAAAGCATTGCTTGAATCGTGCCAGCATAATGAGGTGGTATTGCTGGCCGATCCTGAGGCTGTTGATGCAGAACTCTTTGAGTCATTTAAGAATTTACCTCAAGTGATAACCAATCCTACAGATCAACAACTCGCTGACATAAGAATTGGCATTACCGATACTTTTGCCGGGGTAGCTCGCACGGGATCAGTTTGTGTCTCAATTACACCTAAGCTTTGTGGTTCAATCAGTCTATTTTCCCGAGAACATATTGCGGTTTTGGATGCAGCTAAAATTGTTCCACGTCCCCGAGATATTCTCTCTGAAAAATATATGGGTAGCAAAGTATCAGAGCGAAGTTTCACCTTTATTACCGGACCGAGTGCCACTGCAGATATGGGACCACTGGTTCGCGGGGTTCATGGACCGGGGAGATTACATATCATTATTTTGGAGTGAAATGGATGCCAAATTTAAAAGACTTCAATGCAGCTGAAATTGAACCGCGTCAGGTTGCTAACAAATCACAAAAAGTGAATCTGAATAAAGCAATTCAGATGGCATTAGTGGTGGAGAATGAGGCCGTTCGCTTAAACACTCAAACCTTTAATCAGAATCGTTATCAAGCAATAGCTGAAATCGATGACTATGAATCGCTAAAAGATCAGGCGCAAAACATAAAAGTGTATTCTATTGAACATATAGAAGAGTTGATTGAAAGGCTTAAAAAGGTTATCGAAGATAGAGGAGGACATTTCTATCTCGCCAAAGATAAGCAGGATGCCAATGAGTATATAAAGAATGTATGTCTTGAGCATCGAGCAAAATTAGTTGTGAAGGCCAAATCGATTACCTCGGAAGAAACAAAACTAAATCATATTTTAGAAGATGCGGGTATTGAAGTCGCCGAAACCGATTTAGCAGAGTTCATATTACAGGTTTCTCAGGAACAGCCGTCTCATATTGTTGCACCGGCTATTCATAGAAGTCGTGAACGAATTTCTGAGCTATTTAAGCAAAATTTTAAGACAGACCAACCTCTAGATAGTGGAGAAGATTTAACCAAATTTGCCAGAGAAATATTAAGAAAAAAGTTCTTGACCGCTGATATTGGTATTAGTGGGGCGAACATGCTTACTGCTGATTCAGGTAGCCTTTTACTTGTGGAAAGTGAAGGTAATATTCGCATGGTCACACAGGCTCCTCCAGTTCATATTGCACTAGCGGGTATCGAGAAAATTGTTCCTTCATTTAAAGATCTGGCACCTTTTATTGAATTACTGGCCGCAAGCGGCACCGGGCAACCGCTAAGTACCTATACCAATGTCCTAAATCCACCACTAAATCTACCATCATTTTCCTTCGATGGACGTGAAAAAAAAGAGCGTGAATTTCATTTAGTGTTACTTGATAATGGCAGAATGAGGATGCGCGATGATCCAGAATTACGGCAAACTCTGTATTGTATTCGTTGTAGTGCATGTCTAAATTCATGTGCTAATTTTCAAGCGGTGGGAGGACATGCCTTTGGTGGGGAAACTTATTCTGGAGGTATCGGAAGCGCTTGGGAAGCAGGTACCGGAAAACTGGAAAATGCCCGGTTTGCAGAACTCTGCACAGGATGTACCCGTTGTGTTCCCAACTGTCCTGTTCGTATTGATATTCCTTGGCTGAATACAGTGATCCGTGATCGTCTTCATCATATTGAAAACAAAAAGCCCCCTTTGCAAAAAAGATTTTTTGCCAATTTTGCATATCTGGGTAAACTGACTTCTCACTTTCCCAGACTGGCTAATTGGTCTAGTGGTCTTTCTATAAGTCGTACTTTATTGGAAAAAATAGTAGGAGCTGACCAGCGCCGAGAATTGCCAAGATTTGAATCTAAAACACTGGTGAAACAATTTTCAAAATATCAAACCAATCAAATATCAGCTGTAAAAAGTAATATCACTCTGGGTGGAAAAGTGATTTTGTTTGCGGATGTCTATACAAATTATAATAATCCTCAATGTGGAATGGCGATTGTAAAAATATTTGATCGATTGGGAATTGAAATCAGGTTAAGTGACGTATTAGCTGAAGGTCGAGCTTCACAATCCCAGGGTCTGATTGATTTAGCCTCCAAACGTGCTCATAAAGTTTCGACTTATTTGGAAAAATTTATTGATAAGGGATATGATATTGTGTCGGCGGAGCCAAGCGTGCTGGCACTTTTTAGGAGAGACTATAAGAACCTTATAGGAAACAATGAACTTTTTGAGAAAATAAATACGCATAGCTTTGATCCATTTGAATATTTAAATATACGATTTACCGAAAAAAAAATTGATCCAAAAAGCTGTTTTGATATTACAAAATCACCAACCACAAAAATATTTTATCATGGTCATTGTCAAGCCAAAACCATAGATGCTGGATTGGTTGCTTCTGATTTTCTGGAAAATCTTGGTTGCAATATTGTTATCTCCCATTCAGAGTGTTGTGGCATGGCGGGTAGCTTTGGCTACAAAAGTGATTATTATGATTTAAGCAAGAATGTGGGAGAAGATCTCATTCAGCAAATTGATGCATCAGATTCACCTCAAAACTATCGCATTGTTCTGGCAAGTGGTACTTCCTGTCGCGAACAGATTCGTTCCGAGACAGATAGGACGGTTCTACATCCAATAGAATTCCTTGAAAAAATAATGATTTAGCGAATTATCATAAGTTAATTCTCAATTTAAGTAATGCATTATTGGATTTAGATAGATAATTTTCTGTGACTTAAAGGTTTTAGTTTAATTTTTTTAACACCAGATGTGGTTAAGGTGGCGGAGTTATATCTGTTGTAAATACCGAAAACAAATCAGATTTTCTTTTGGTTCATCCATGTATTTTTATTCTGGTAAGTTTAAAAAAATGCATGCATTTCAAATTTTATTAAGGAGGGGAAATGAATGAGAAACAACTGAACCTTGGGCTCCAATACCTAGAAATGGAATTCGGTAGAGATCATGTTAAAACCGCCATTGAAAATGTAAAAAAATTTAAAGTTGAAATTCCGAGCTGGATTTTTGGTGATTTTGGTGGCGGACGGTTTGGTGATTATACACCACCGGGTTGTGCCAGGGACATTAAGGAAAAACTGGACGATGCAGCATATATTAACCAACTTACTGGCGCTGCTGATCAAATTGCTACTCATGTGCTGTGGGATTTTTCCGAGGATGGATTGACTGGTGCTTATGAGATTGCAGAAAAGGTAAAAGGGGAAGCATCAGATCGAGGTATAAAACTTGGTTCTATTAATCCAACTTATTTTCTTAAGGGATCACATCGGGGGAGCTTATCAGCATTGGAGAAGGAAACCAGGTCAAATTACATAGAACAGACTTTATTAGCCGCTAAAATTGCACAAAATTTGGCCACTGGTATTGTAGCACTGTGGCTACCAGATGGTTCAAATTATCCCGGACAAGTAGAACTTCGAAAAACAATTGACTCAACCAGAAAAAGCCTTTCCGAATTAGCGAATAAAATTGATAAAAAGGTAAGAGTACTTATCGAATATAAGGTATTTGAACCAGGAACTTATAGTACTGTATTAGCTGACTGGGGTAGTGCCTATCTTTTGGCAAAAGAGTTTGGACCGAATGCCGGGGTTTTGGTTGATATGGGGCATCATCATCATACCGCCAATATAGAGCAGATTGTCACTCGATTGATTAGTGATGGCATGTATGGCGGATTTCATTTCAATACCCGCTATGCTGCAGATGACGACCATTCAGTTGAACCAAATCCAGAAATGGCAAGAATCTTTTATGAACTGTTAGTTGGTGAAGTTATTTGCAATGATAATCCGGAAAAAGATTGGGCTTATATGATTGATCAGTGCAGTGGTAGAGAAAATCGAATGCATGCAATTATACATTCTATTGATTCATTGCAACTTTCCTTGGCAAAAGCTTCGCTGGTAAACCAGGATTTACTGACAAAATATCAAAAGGAGGATGAAATCATTTTAGCCAATAGATTATTCAATGATGCTTTGTTAAATGCCGATGTACGGCCAATTGTTGTGGCAGCGAGATTAGAGAAAGATTTACCAGAAAATCCCATCGCTGCTTATATCGAAAGTGGTTATCAGCGAAAAATTGAAGAGAAACGTGATTAATTTCCTGCTCAAATTAATATTTATTTTTTAATCAACTCTGAGGAATAAATATTCTGGAGCATAAATATGAAAAGGGTCGCAATGATTAAAAGTTAAATTGATAAGGTTAGTTTACTGGTAATTTAGAGAAAGGATTGCTTATGTCACAAAAAGGAATTGTAAAGCATTTGGATTCTGTGGAAGAATTTGAACGTGTCCCAGTCCCCCAAGAGAAGAGGAAAGGATGGGGCAGTTTTATTGGTATGTATGCGGGAGAACATACTGCTGGAACTGAATTTGTAATTGGACCTCTTTTTGTTGCGCATGGTGTGACGTCAAGTGATTTGGTAATTGGATTGTTAGTCGGTAATTTATTGGCGGTGTTAAGCTGGGCATTTCTTTGTGCACCAATTGCTACAAAAGTGAGATATACGCTTTATTATATGTTGGAAAAAATTTGCGGTACAAAACTCACGCTGATTTATAATTTAGTGAATGCTTTGATGTTCTGCTTTTTAGCCGGAGCAATGATTGCTGTTTCGGCAACAGCTGTTGGTATTCCCTTTGGATTGAGCATGCCCTCTTTAAACGATTGGTTGCCTAATACAGTAGGCTGGATTATTGCGGTGCTTATTGTAGGCGCAGTAACAACCACGGTCGCCATGTTTGGCTATGTGCAGGTATCCAGATTTGCCAATATTGCAGCACCATGGATGATTCTGGTATTTATAGCGGCGGCAATTGCTGTTTTACCAGATCTGGGAGTAAGATCCGTTTCTGATTTTTGGGTAAATGCAAATGAGAAGATTTGGACAGGTACGCCTCTGGAGGGACAAAGTAAATTCACTTTTTGGCATGTAATGTTCTTTGCCTGGTTCTGTAACATGGCCATGCATATTGGAATGGCCGATTTGTCAATTTTGCGTTATGCAAAAAAATGGTATTATGGTTTTTCATCAGCTACCGGTATGTATGTTGGGCATTATATTGCATGGTTGGCTTCTGGAATTTTATATGCCCTCTTCCTAATGGAATCGAATTACAGTATTGAGTTTGCACCTGGACCGGTTGCATTTCGTGCTGCTGGACTTGCCGGTGCTTTTTGCGTGATAATTGCTGGTTGGACTACCGCAAATCCAACAATTTATAGAGCAGGACTTGCCCTGCAGGCGATAAGACCCAAATGGAAAACCTGGAGGGTAACAATGGTGGTAGGCTTGATTACCACTATTGCTGCTTTTTTCCCGGCACTGGTCATGAAGCTTCTCGAGTTTGTCGCGCTGTATGGTCTGATACTTATGCCCATGGGAGCAGTTATTATGATGGATGTCTATGTTATTCCGAAAATTGGATTAAAATCTAATTTTGCTGAATCTTTCAACAAAACATTTAATCCTGCAGCAAGCATTGCATGGATTGTCACGCTTATCTTGTGTCTATTTATCAATTTTTATTACGGAATGGAGATTTTCTTCCTAGGGCTTCCAGGATGGTTTATTGCTTCTCTGCTTTATTTAATTTCCAGTAAATTAGTTCAGCATTTGATGATAAAGGAAAGGACTGTGAATAAATGAGAACGAGCTTAAAACTTATTTCACTCATTGGACTCGGCTTAACACTATTTCCTTCGTTTTTTGTATTTTTTGGTGTAATTGAGCTGGATCCTAATAAAAATTTAATGATTTTGGGAACTATTTTATGGTTTATTACCGCACCTTTCTGGATGAATAAACGCGTTCAGAAAGAGACATGATCTAAAATTTGTTAATATTAATGAAGTTTATATTACTTTTTATCAAATCAAAATCACATTTAAGAAATAATTAATACTTTGCGTTCTCAGATCTCTCTATGGTTAGAAAATAAACCAATCAATCGCATTAAATATTACCAATAGCCGATTGCCAAAAGCTTTAAATTGACTTATATTACCGAGTTTATAAACAAGGATTAGTTTTATATGCAATATGAATTAATTCACCCCCGGGAACAGTTGCAGATACTCATGAAGCGGATTTATCGTTATGGAATGACCACAACCTCAGGTGGAAATATGTCAATCCTCGATGATAAAGGCGATATCTGCATTACGCCTACAGGTGTGGATAAAGGGGCATTAACCTGGGATGACATTTTACAGGTTAAGGCTAATGGTAATGTTAAAGGTCGTCATCAACCATCGTCCGAATTCCTTTTTCATAAAACCATCTATGAAGTGCGGCCTGATATTCGAGGAATCGTACACGCTCATCCTAGTACTTTGGTATCATATAGTATTGTTCGTAAAATACCGCCAATTAAAATTATACCTCAGGCCAATGAGGTTTGTGGTCAAATAGGATTTGCAAGCTATGCACTTCCTGGTAGCAAAAAACTTGGCCAAAATATTGCCAGCACATTCGAAGCAGGAATTGAATCTGTTATGATGGAAAATCATGGTGTTGTTTGTGGCGGAAAGAATCTCCTCCATGCTTTTCAGCGCTTTGAAACTCTAGATTTTTGTGCCCGATTGGCAATAAAGGCAATTGTTTTGGGTGGATATCATGAATTAAACGACCATCAATTAAGTTTATTTTATCATACAAAAAACGAATTGCGAGAATTTTACCCAGAGTATCGGTCAAATCGGGAAAGAGTATATAGACGTCATATTTGCGAGATAGTGCATCGTGCTTATGAACAACAAATGATGACCAGTACTGAAGGAGTAGTATCTGTGCGCCTGGATAAAGATTCGTTTTTAATAACCCCAACTAGTAAAGATCGTAAACTTTTAAATATTGTAGATGTTGTGCTCATTCACCACGCTAAGCGAGAACTCGGTAAACTCCCTAGTCGATCAGTGTTATTGCATGACAGGATATACAAAGATCATCCCGAAATACAATCAATTATGTCAGCCCAGGCACCGAGTGCGACTGCATTTAGTGTAAGTGAAGAACTTTTTAATACCAGAACAATCCCTGAAAGCTATATTTTATTAAGAGATATTCCTAAAATTTCTTATGGTCCACAATACACCGATGAGCAGGTGATATCGGACAGAATATCTGAGAATACGCCGGTTGTTTTGCAGCAAAACGATGCTGTTCTTACTGTAGGTAGTACATTGCTAGAGGCTTTTGAACGATTAGAGGTGGCAGAATTCAGTGCCCGTTCTCTAATTGATGCGAAAATACTGGGAGGATTAATTGCTATTAATGAGCACCAAATAAGGAAAATTAAATTACATTACTTGAATACGAATTGATCATTATTTTGTTACACAGAGTACCATGGAGTGGTCATGCCACAATGTGGTCACTATGTGAGAGTCCCCGGAGAATTTATTCATTAATTTATATCTCTGTGATTCCTCCGAGTTACTCTATGAAATCATCTTATTGGTAAAATTGCAAGCACAGATAACCATATTAATGAACTTCTAGAGTTTTTGGTTATATATTTCCTTAGGAACAATATTTTTAGCTATATTGAGAGATTGGGAAGTTTTTAGTTGATCCAGTGGTGCCAGGAAAGATCAACTATTTTTAAGGAGAAAAGAATGATAAAAAGGAAAAAAGTAACATTAAAAAATATTGCTGAACAAATAGGAGTGACACCTGCGACTGTTTCTAAAGCGTTACGGGATAGCAGCGATATTTCAGAGGAAATGCGAAGTAAAGTCAAGGAACTTGCTAGTGAGTTGGGATACCGACCAAATAGATTGGCGAGAACATTGATCAATCGTCGGAGTTATCTTTTAGGTGTTATCATACCAGATTTACGTATCTCATTTTTTTCTGAAACAACAAGAGGGATTTATGAATATGCACGAGAGAAAGGTTTCGAAGCTATATTGTTAGTAAATGATGAGAGTCTGGAAGTTGAGCGGGAAAATTTACAGTTTCTTTCTGATATCCATGTCGATGGAATATTATTAGATCAAGCCCCGGGAAGAGATAATTACGATATGTATCAACAACTCGTCGATGAAGGTATTAAAATTGTATGTTATGACCGTAAATTAGACGAATTTGATTTTCCCTCGGTTACAATAGATGATCGTGCGGCTGCATTTAAACTGACTTCAGAAATGATTCGGCTAGGCCGCAGAAATATTTTATTTTTAGGTCCCAATAAGGAAATATCAGTTGCCGAAGATAGATACCAAGGGTATTTAAATGCACTAATGACCCATAATATCGCCTTTAATCCAGATTTGGTTGTTCATTCAGAACTATATGTAGAGGATAGTTATAAATGGATGAAATGTGTCATAGAAAAAGGATTAAAACCTGATGCGGTTATATGTGTAGGTGGATTAGTTGCTTATGGTGCAGGGAATGCCATTCTTGAATCAAATCTTCGTGTACCAGATGATATAATGTTGGGAGAGTTTGGTGATAATGATATCATTGCCCGATTAGGGGTCCCATTCATGACCATAAATCAAAATCCATATAAAATCGGTCAAACGGCAGTTGATCTATTAATTAATAAAATTGAAGAAAAAGAATCACTAAAAGCATCAGAGCACATCATCATAGAGACAAAACTGATCTACCGAGAAATAGGAAAATTACATATTCAACCTCAATCTGCCTTGGAAAATTGCTCCTGAGAATTTTTCTTAATATTTAATCAGATAAGAAATTAGTATTTTTCTATTTATAACCCCTTATTTTACAAGGGGTTTTGTTTTAATCAAGGTACAATATATAATTCTCAAAGCATAAGACTCCAGATCAAAGTAAAAAGTATTATTATTGGCTGGTAACCACTCCTAAGCGATGTTAACGTTTTTTATTCTATTTCACGGAGTTACTATGAAGGGTTATGCCATGTAGTGGTCACCATGTGAGAGCTCCACAGAGTATTAATTCATTAATATATCACTCGGTGTTTCTATATGTTATCCAGTCTTCTTTCGCGGAATCTTCTCATAAGTAGACAAGATTTTGTATTATTTAAAAATAATTACTTTCATCGAAGTACTCATTAATAGCTTGAGCAAAATTAATCGGATTATTTAAGTGTTACTATAGTTTTTATAAGATTTAATGATTAGTTTAAATTTGAATTAATAACTATTTATTGTGGTCTTTTTCCAATAAACTGAGTCAGTAGAAGAAATTGTTTGATAAGGTTTGAAAGAGCTGAAATTAATAAAATAAAGGAAAATACTTTAAAACAAGGTAAAATGTGTTTATTCTTTGTACTATTTTCACTTAAAATCAATAAATTCAACGGGTGTTAGTGTTACTGGTCCAATTAGACCTGATTCTTTTGGTTCCCATTTTGATGCATCAAAAAGACCATCTTTACCTCTGTTCTCTCTTTTTTTTGCCGGGAAATTGATATTATAAAATTTCTTCCATTCGGTACCTTTGCGATCCAAATCTGCAATGCGATTAGCCATAAGATTGTCTACTTTAATATCAAGCTGGTTATTTTCTTTCAATATTTCCCTCGAAATTATAATCCTGTATGGAGGAGTGATGAGTGTTGAGATTTTTTTACCATTAAGTGTTACCACCGCACTCTCACAAACACGTCCCAGATCAAGCAACCATTTATCGGCTTTATTTCCAGGCATTTTAAAATTAATGTTATAATTTGCAGTACCAGAAAATGCTTTAACATGTTCACCACCTAGATTTATCCATGACTGCAGTTTACTGGTTTTTATTTCTGCTGGAAGATCAGGACCACCTGTAATAAAATGGATGATCCACTCTCCTTTGATCTCTTGCGATTCACCCTTTGCCTTAATATATGGGTATTGGTATGCTTCAATTTGTGTGTTAAAAGTTTTTAAAATACAGGATTCTCCGGGCTGGAGTTGCAGGTAAATCTCATTCCTACTATTTTCCAGAGTTCGTAGTTCAGCTATTCCGTCTATCCTGTGCATTGGATTAAAAACAACAATCGATTTTGCCTTCGTTTGTAAAGGTATCCACCCATCAACAGCTGTTTCTCCCCAATTGACAATAAAATAAAGTTTATTTTTCTCATTTTTCATGCGGATAAATTGTAATTCGTGATTTACCATAGATTCACGATCTATTTTTGCAAAGAATAGTAGTCTGTTCAGATCATTTCCAAGCAGTATAGCTCCGCTCCCAATTACTGCTTCTGATATTTCCGAATTATCAATCGGTGTGAATGATAGTTGATCTAACAAATTGTGAAATTTTTTTCTTCTTTCTTCAAGTTTTCCTAAACCCGGAACATCGGCCGGCAAATTTTTATGTATGATAATAGTCGCTCCTTTTTCCGCTAATTCAATAAGTTTTTCAAAAGTTCTAACCGGAATAAAACTGCATTCAGGCAACACCAATGTTTTATAAGAAGCTCCGCGGGATTGAAGCATACCATTATCGAAATTCAGGTTTTTAATTTGGGTGTCAGATATATAATCTATAAGATATCCATGCGCTATCATTGCTTGGGCAGTGTTCCTGAACTCTGTTAAAAAAAATGGAGGGATTCTGCTACTGAAATGTTCCAGCATATCTTTGGCGGGCTGAGAAATCTGGTCGTAAAAGGAGAAGTAAAGTAATATATCATTATCCGGCTGACTGTTTTGCAAAAAACTCTGGCAATTGGTGATATATTTATTTAAAGCTGAAAAGTTGTCCCAGAATGTATTCGTGGGACCAAAATGTACAGATGCATAAAAAATCCATCCAGGCCATGGTTCCTTCGGTGGTGAAAATGTTGTCCCATGATAAAATATATGATTGACTCCACCCAGGAAATATCTGTCAATTGCGAGCTTTACATCAACCAGGGATGCTAAAAAATGTTCATCCAACCAGGTTGCTGATTCTGAAGAGACAAGGGATTTGCCTGATATATGGGCAGCGGAGCTTGCATATTTTATCCCGAGTAAATCTTCTCCTTCCGTTTCAGGAATATCACTTGCAGCATACAGATCAAGAATATTCGCAGGCGAGCCATGTGCCTGGTTACGGATAATTGCATTTTTACTTACGGCCCACTCACGCCAGGGTAGAGTAAATTTTTCAAGGAGCAATTCAGATATTGTTTCACGATAATCGCAAAGTACACGGATATTTTTTTCCTTTATATCCCTGCTAAACAGAGCGGGTAGATGATTACGCAAATCATATCCTCTGCGGCTCAGAAATTCTTTAAAAAGATCAGGCGTCCAGTCGGCTTGTCCTTGGGCATCATCAACCTCATATGAGTCATTAAAAAATGCTCTCAATGGTTGAATATCTTTTCCTATAAAGGCCTGATTAAACCTTTCCAGGTAATTATCAAGTGCTTTTTCTGAAAAATGGTCAATTACATTCGTTTCACCGCCTGGAGCTGCCCTTTCAACCATTTTACCGTGCCATCCCTGAAATACAGCATATAGTGTCCAGGTACCCTTTGGTGCAGTCCAGTTAAGCAACCCACTATTATCCACCTTGTCAGTGAGGTTTAGCACTTCTCCTTTATCCGAATAGGCCATCAGTACCTGTAATGGCAGCTGCTTTTCAAATCTAACCTGGTCTAAAGCAAGGCCCTGTAAATCATTATTATTAGCAATAGGCTCTATAAGATCGGAAATATCAACCTTTCGTCCAATTGCGCGAACCAGTGGAATCTGAGTATATTTTATCGCTTCAGATAAAATTTGACCTTCTTCTAATATATATGTCTTGTAAGTTACGTACTTGCATGCATGATCGATATCTACCCACGGTCCTCCAAAAGGCCAGCCTGTTCCGGTTGCCATATCAATTCCTATGTCGAGCCTTTTGCCCTCCTCGAGGGTATGTATAAACATATCTATCCATTCTGGTGATAAATAGTCTATAAAATTATCTTCATATCCTTTTACACCATAAATAGGCGTAATTTCCAATCCACCCAAACCAGCTTTTTTATATTCTTGCATTGCTTCTGTTAAATTTTCTTTATTTACAATACTACCCATCCACCACCAGCGTGTCCAGGGTTTTGTTTGTTGGGTAACCTCCGGCCATTGGACTTTGGAGGGAAATTGATATCCGGCTAAAAATAGACTAAGGGAAACCAAAATAAAATATCGCAATAATCCTCGAGTATACATCATTCTCTCCCTATAAAGGATAATAAACATCTTATGGCAATTATTATTCTAAATGAAATATTTTATCCAATGGGATTGATACTGGTGAATTGTCAGGATTAGTTTCCATTATATCTGCCCTAGAAGTTCACCATTTTTTTGTGTAAAATTTGCTGTTGTCAAAAAGTACAATTAAAAACTCATATAATCTATTTCTTTTTTTATACAATTTAATAAACTGAAACTTATGAAAAATTCAGAATATTTTTAAAATCTAACAGTTTTTGTCATACCGGGCTTGCCTGTCCGGAGCCAAACTGGATCGGAAATGGGAATTGTTAGAAAAGATGTTAACATAAATCAATGCATTGTTTAGTATTACTCCTTATCAATACTAAGTAAATGGAACTACTTGTAAAGGTTCTGTAGTGATTCGGCTGTGATTTCTGTTGCTGGTGCAAAACTTTCACTGTTCATATAACGTAACAGACTGGCATAAAGCTGCCTTGTAGCCAGACGTGTTTCTAAATTGTTCTGGAAGTCGATAGAGGTAACAATTATCTTTCCTTCATTGATTTTGCCTTCAAAAAGTAAAGCAAGTCGTCTCGCTTCGAACCAGGTATCGATGAGCTGAATAGATGGTTGTAATTCCTCTGGCAAATCATGTAATTGCATAGTTTGGGAATTTTTTATGATATCCCACCATTGCCAATTGCTGTGAAACTCAGTGGGGAAGTCCTCAAAAAGTAGATGCTCCGGTTGACACAGGATTCCCAGAATATGGGGAGCTTGGTTGTTTGTCCATACAGTATTCCAGAATATAGAGGAAAATCCAACGGCAACTTCTGCACCTTTACTTTGCTTGATTTTTCCATGTAATTTTAGTAGAACACGAGCGCCATCCTTCAATTTTCGGGTAGTTTCAGGGCTCAATTCCTCTGTAACAATAATTCCTTCAGGTGCTGTAAGATCAACTTCCTTGGGATAAATCCAGAAATCCCAGTCATTTTCTCTTTGTCCATCGACCGAAACAATAAGTTTAAGTTTTTGAGGTGTTTGAAAACCATATAAAGGCAATTCAATTCGTCCAATAGACTGACAATTATCGATGAATACCGTCTTATTCCTGAATGCACCAGAATATACACTATTTTCCTGATCATTGATTATTCGCCAGTTTATTTCTGCATTTTGGATTTCCTGTTTACCAAAGTGCGCGATTTGTATATCGGCAAGGAAGGTATCGGCGTCTGTCCAGATGAATTTTGGCATCAGGGCGAGGGGTACCGTTGAATTACAAAAGCGGCTATATTCTTTTGCAGTGATATAATCTTTTTCATCCCAGAATGGATCCAGTACACCAACTAGGGCTGTCCCCTGCCCAGGGAAATCATGTAAATCTAAGAGTTGAAAACCGGCAAATCCTGGCGTTCGCAGGGCCGCTTCGATATCCGCTTTATAACACAAGGATTGCAATTTACCGGAGGCTATAAGAAAATCTTTAGCCTGTTTTTCCATATGGTTTTCTGCCAGGAAGTCTCTAAATATTTCAAAGTTTTTAGCTTTAAGCACACCAGTATATTTCTTGATTTCGTCAAAATTAGGATAAACGCACCACTGCCCTATTTCATGGCTGATCATCGGTCTGTTATGCTCGGTAATAATTTCGCGGTAATCGAATTGGGTGTTGGGTGCTTGGGCATTAATCACACTTTTCAATCCTTCTCCCCAATGTTGAATACGTGGTTCGGAGGAGGATAAATAGTCATTTTCTGGGATGATTGGCCAACCTGCCCCGGCAGTGTAAAGTCGCCGGTTATCCTTATTTTTAAAGTGGGTTACGAATTTTCCAAGAAATTCTTTTTGATGCTTGCCACCTGGTTCATTACCATAGGCGAACATACAGAAAGAGGGATGGTTTCCGTATTCATCCATGATGCGCTCACTCTCGGAATAAATAAATTTGTCAATCGGTTCACCATCTCCGACTGTGGCGCCGAGGTTGGCCCAGCTTGGGCCCTCAACATGCAGATATACGCCGATCAGATCTGCGGCAATAAAAGCAGCTTCCGGTGGACACCACGAGTGAAAACGCATATGATTCAATCCATATGATTTCATTATTTGAAAGATTCTTCGCCCCTCTTCAACATCAGTCGGGGGATAGCCTGTTTTAGGGAAAATAGCACATTCCAGCGTACCACGCATGAAAGTGGGTCGATCATTCATATGGATTCGCGTTTCCACCGCCTTGATTTCCCGCATACCAAACATAATTTGCTTATTATCCACCTCACCTGCGATTTCAAGGCGAACATCCATGATATACAGATTAGGATCGAATTCGTCCCAGAGTAAAGAATTTTCACTCATAGGATACTCTACTTCCACCACTTCTTTGCCGGTAGTTTCTACATCGACTGATATGCTTTCCAGCACCTGCTGCTCTTTTACATTCACACTTGAAGCCTGCAAGGTTAAAGTTCCTTTATCAGAGCTGTCTGGCTTCCCGTTAACTGTCACTATCACTTTTGCTGATTTCAAATGAATATCCGGATAAATCTTTACATCTTCGATGTTTGCCAGGGGTGTTGCACGCAGCTGAATTTTACCCACGATTCCATTCCAGTTACTTTGGGTGTGATCGGAAATGCTATGAGAGTTGGGACCCACATTGATGATCATACGATTATCTACCCGGACTGATATTTTATGAGAGCCTGTATTTGACCGTAGCATATGGGTCAATTCATAACGATGGGGAGTACATAGACTGCTGTCGCTCCCAATATATTGTCCATCAATATATACGCTGGTTTCCCAATGGCAGCGTTCCAATTCAAGAAAAATACGTTTATTTTTCCAGTTGAGAGGAATGTTGACTTCTTTTTGGTACCAGGCAATCCCTTTGTAATATCTTTCAGGCGTTAACCAGAAAGGAAACTTAAAATTCCCGGGCTGTTTATACTTGTCGTACTTGGGTTTGGCATACTCTTCCGCATTTATCCATCCAACCCATTCCGTTTCCAAAGATGGTGAATCACCTAAACCTTGCTCCTGCAACGAACCAGGCAGATTGATTGTATCCGTGAATTCTTGTCCATACCAGGAATCCTTTACCCCAACATCCTCCCGGTCAAGTCTTGTTTGCCATTTACCATCTAAGGGTATGATGCGGTCATTGGACTTCGCACTTGGGTTGATAAAAACCAAAACAGCAAATAGAATCATTAATTTTTTCTTCATCTTAAATTCCATATTTATACCACCTTTCTCCATTTATGTAGAAGATCAACATGGATTAGAGCAGTGGTATTATAGATACTACGTTCTTAATAAAATTTTTAACTCAATGGCCTGTTTCAAACAGTTTTAATGGAAAGTAAGGTTACAAAATTTTCTTGTTTACTTTTATCTTAAATTTAGTACTAAAATCGATTTTGCAGGAATATCCAGGGAAATGACGTTATTATTCAATTTGGATTTATGGAAATCAGCTATTGTTACCTCATCGGGATTATCAAATGTATTATGGGAATTCAAGACTTTAGCCGTAAGAATCTTTCCCGATACCTTCTTCACCTGAACACCTCGTAATTCGCATTCCAGATCCATATTTTTACTTGGGTGTACATTTACGATGCTGATATGAATACTGCCATCATTAGCCCTGGAACTTGATACATTCAATGCCTTCATACTTTTACCATCGAGTATATAATCTTCACTTTCCAGGTCAAAAGGCAGAAGGAGTGCATCCTGATGTACCTGGTACATATCGAAGACATGATATGTGGGTGTTAAGATTATTTTCTCCCTATCCGTTAAAATCATGGCTTGGAGCACGTTCACGGTTTGAGCGATGTTGGCCATTTTAACTCGATCGCAATGCTGGTGAAAAATGTTTAGTGAAATAGCCGCCACAAATGCGTCACGCATCGTATTTTGCTGATACAAAAATCCTGGATTCGTGCCTGGCTCAACAGCATGCCAGCTGCCCCATTCATCCATAATAAGCCCTACTTTTTTTTCGGGATCATATTTATCCATAATTGTTGCATGTTTGGTTAGGAATTCATCCAAACGTAGACATTTATTTATCACAAAAAAATAACTGCTTTCGTCAAAGTTGGTGGCTGATTTCTTATCCTGCCAGGACTCATTAACCGTATAATAGTGAAGCGATAGTCCGTTCATCAGGCCAGTTTTTACCTTTTGCATCAACACTTCTGTCCAGTAGTAATCATCCGCACTGGACCCACCAGCAATTTTAAACAAAAGGTTATCCCCATAATTGCGGCAATACGTGGCAAACCGACGATAAAGGTCGGCATAGTATTCCGGAGTCATATTTCCGCCGCAACCCCAGTTTTCATTTCCAACGCCCCAAAATTTGACATTCCAAGGTGCATTGCGACCATTCTCTCTTCTCAATTCTGCCATCGGACTTATACCATCAAAAGTAAGATATTCCACCCAATCTGCCATTTCTTCAACGGTGCCGCTGCCAACATTTCCGCAAATGTAAGGTTCTGCTCCAAGTTGATCACACAGGTCGAGAAATTCATGGGTGCCAAAACTGTTATCTTCGGTGACACCTCCCCAGTGGGTGTTAATCATTGTCGGACGTTGAGCACGAGGCCCGATACCATCTAACCAATGGTATTCATCAGCAAAACACCCACCCGGCCAGCGCAAGTTGGGAACCTTTATTTTTTTCAATGCTTCCACAACATCATTTCTAATACCACGAGTATTGGGAATTGGTGAATCTTCTCCTACCCAGATACCACCATAGATCCCTCTGCCAAGGTGTTCGCTAAATTGACCATAAATATGTTTGCTGATTATATTTTCCCCTAAATCGGCATGAATAACCAGTTTATTTGTCTTCTGATTTTGGTCAATTTGACTGATAGTAAGAGTGAAAATAGCAAGTAGTATAAGGAAGGTTACGATGGTCTTGTTCATAATATAGTTACCTCATTTGATTATATTATTACTTGGATTTTATATTGAATACGATTTTGCTGTGCTGTTCACAATGCTAAAATGCAATAGATGTTTGATATACATCATTTCTTAGGTGATTTCTGGAATATTTTAATTTTAATACATCAATCACCATCGGCATACTTATTTTAAATTTTTTGTAAATTACTCTTACTTATTATATGTATTATCATCTAGGGTAATATCAATTGAATATTCAGGAATCACCCGAATGCTTTTTATATCAATCGTTCCAATCTCCTCCTTAGTTGGTGCTTTATCAAAATAAATTTTATACCCAGGCTTTATTGGAAGTAATTCGAATTGCAGTTGAGGCATTTCTACCTGGGAACCTAGATGTTTCATTTCTATCAGCCAGGGTGTAGCATTATTGAAATTATCCGATATCAAACGATGCCCTAATCGGCAGCGTCCTTTATCGCCAACATAATTCACATGCAAATATAAATTGTTTAATATTCCCAATTTTCTTGAAAGGCTTCCATCATTGCTACAAAATTTTCTACCGGGACATCAGCTTGCACATTATGAATCGTGTTGAAAACAAAACCTCCATTTTCTTTAAAAATTTTGATCTGTTTGGTGGTTTCCTCCTTTACTTCAGCAGGTGAGCCGAAAGGTAGAGTTTGTTGTGTATCAATCCCTCCCCCCCAAAAGATTAACCTGTTTCCATATTTTTTCTTAAGCATAGCCGGATTCATATTCGCAGCTGAGTATTGAACTGGATTAAGTATATCAAAACCAGCCTCGATTATTGCTTCTATCAACGGTTCAATAGAGCCGCAGCAGTGCATGAATGTTTTCCAGTTGGTATTTTGATGAATCCAATCGTTTAACTTCTTCTGGTATGGAAGATATATCTCTCGATAAGATGTTTCTGATAGCATCGGTCCATTTTGAGAACCAAAGTCAGTACCTGACATAAAAACAACCTGTATTTTATCACCAACAACTTGATAAATAGCTTTGATGTTCTCCAGAGTGATTTCACATTGAATTTGGAAGACCTTCTTTAAATATTCAGGTCTGAGAACTATTGAGGTATACCATTCGGTGATGTCACGAATACCTTTTGGATTTTTCAAGAAAGTAGCCGGGACCAATGCAATATCGCCGAATGCAGCACCAGGTATGGTTAGATAAATCGCATAATCTGTATTATCATATATATCATCTACATGTTTTTTAAAATGATCCAGTTCTTCCCGGGAAATGAGTCCAAACTCTTCCGTATTATCTTCGGGATGAGGATCCTCAGAATTAAAATGGTTCTGGCGGATAATTGCGTCAAAATAAAATCCATTCTGAGGCATGACTGCACATGGTGGGTAATTTTGATCTCCCTGAGCATACATATATATACCACCATCTTTATTATATTCTGTATTGAACAATTCAGGCACCCACACCGGTGTCCCATCGAAAAGGGTCCAGGGCTTAAAATTTTCATTTTTGAAACCAAACATATTATAGAGTGGAAAAACACCTACCACATCAAGTTTTAAATGTGCCAGTAACTTTTCATCAACTTCTCCTAATACTTGATA
>SMTZ1_10002130_pt1 | contig 41906 bp, 37 predicted proteins | sample DeeMarSWOR136_30_FD_25667 | JGI IMG/M metagenome (IMG submission 25667) | reverse complement strand
ATAGCGGTAGGTATTTTCCACCTGTTTACGCATGCCTTTTTCAAGTGCCTTCTCTTCTTGGGTGCGGGCAGCGTCAATCACTCAACCGGCACTTTCGACATTAGGCTGATGGGCGGCCTGCGTAAATACATGCCCTGGACGTTCGGCGTTTTCCTCATTGGCTCGCTGTCACTGGCTGGTATATGGCCTTTCGCCGGCTTCTGGAGCAAGGATATGATTGTGCTCCAGGCATGGGACCATACGCCGATACTATTCTGGCTGGCGATGATAACCGTATTTATGACTGCCTTCTATATGTTCCGCGTGATATTTATAACCTTCGGCGGAGAGTACAGAGGTGGTGAGCCGGAGCACCTTCATGGTGACGAGCATTCTCATGGAGAGCCGCACGAGTCGCCGCTGGTGATGGTCTTCCCCATGGTCATGTTAGCAATCATGGCTGTCGGCTGCGGATGGGGCTTCTGGGGAGAAGGGGCAGCCAAGTTCATGGGGCAGGAAGGACTGCATGCACACGGATTCTTCGACATATTCACCAAGGTTGGAGATGAAGCGATGCCCCTCATCGCATTGATAGTTGCCTTAGGAGGCATTTTCCTTGCCTACGCCATGTACAGCGCCAAATGGATATCAGCAGAGGATATAGGTAGACGATTCGCCCCGGTGTACACGCTGTTCTCACGTAAATACTTCATGGATGAGCTTTATGAGCAACTCTTCGTGGTACGCGCGCTGCAAAATGGCCTCTTCCGCCTGATAGAGCTGTTTGACACCTATATAGTCGATGGCACCGTCAACGGCGTGGCTAAGGTCACCGTGGTATCGGGTAGTATCGTTCGCAGAGTGCAGACAGGTCAACTTCAATCATATGGCCTGGCGATTGTGCTCGGCATACTGATTATCATGCTCGTTTGGTACGCTTATAAATAAGAAATCGCTTTAGGAGATTGAAGGTTTGGACATAGAGTCTATCCATCCTCTCACAGTAATACTGTTCCTGCCGGCGGCGGGGGCAGTTGTGATTGCTCTGCTTATTAAAGAGGCGAAAGCGGTAAGAATAACAGCAGCCCTGTTCACCTTTATCGCCTTTGCCCTCTCTGTAGCTTTGTTTGTTGCCTTCGACCGTGATGGCGGTCTGCAGTTTGTGGAAGGTCCCGCTCGGTGGATTGAGTCACTCGGAGCTCAATACTACCTCGGTGTCGACGGGCTGGGGCTCTCTATGGTGATACTGACCACTTTCCTGGGGCTTGTCTCCGTATTCGTATCATGGAAAATCAACATCAGGGTGAGAGAATACTACATCTGGCTTCTGCTCCTGGAAACGGGGATTCTAGGAGTTTTCTGCTCTCTGGACCTCCTGCTCTTCTTCCTCTTCTGGGAAGTAGAGCTTATCCCCATGTATATGTTGATTTCTATCTGGGGAACCCCACCGCCTCTGGGAAGAAAAGAATATTCAGCGACTAAGTTCGTTATATATACCCTCTTCGGCAGCGCCTTCATGCTGGCAGGGATACTCTGCCTCTATTTCTCCACTCCAGAGCCTCACACCTTCAGCATGGTGGCTATTGCCAGCGGCGGTGTTGAATGGCTGACGCCCGTCATACCTCTGGCATCGATATTCTTCCTGATATTCATAGCTTTCGCCATAAAGCTGCCCGTGTTTCCGCTGCATACCTGGTTGCCCGATGCTCATACCGACGCCCCAACGGCAGTCAGCGTGATACTAGCCGGCGTGCTGCTCAAGATGGGCGCATACGGTATGGTTCGTCTCATAGCGGGTTTCGGGGATGGCGGACTTGTTCCAGGAGTTGCTGAGGACTATGCAACGATAATCGCTGCCTTTGCTGTCGTGAGCGTGCTCTACGGCGCAGCGGCAACTATGAGACAGACCGACCTGAAGAAGCTTATCGCATACAGTTCGGTAAGCCACATGGGTTTCGTTCTACTGGGGATCTTCGCTTTTACCCAGCTCAGCCTCACGGGGGCCACGCTCCAGATGTTCAGCCACGGTCTCATAACGGGGCTGCTGTTTGCCATGGTGGGGCTGGTTTATGATAAGACGCACCAGCGCCAGATTCCCGTGCTCGGCGGACTGGCCAGGCAAATGCCGGTTATAGCTGTAGTGTTCAGTATCGCAGGGCTGGCAGCGCTGGGGCTGCCTACTACTATTGGCTTCGCTGCCGAGTTCACTGTGTTCCTGGGGAGTTTCACCAGTGACGCCTATTACTGGGTCCAGGCAATGGTGGTTCTGGCAGTGCTGGGTATCGTGGTGGGGGCAGGGTATATTCTATGGATGCTGGAAAGAGTCTTTTATAGAGAGCCTAAGGAGAAGTATGACGGCGTGGGGGATGCCGACAATATGGAGAAGGCGTACATCTTCGCCTTCGTGATATTAATCATGCTCTTCGGCGTTTACCCCAGGCTGCTTCTCGATGTTATTAGCCCTGTATTCAGTAGCTGGGGTTAGTAAAGTGGCAGCGGAAGGGATAATGGTAGCGGTAGGCGCGGTGATAAAGGATGAAAATGAGAGGGTGTTACTGGTGAAGCACCGCCCGGAGAGAGGGGGATTCTGGCAGGGCAAATGGATATGCCCCGGTGGTAAGCTAATGCTGGGAGAGAGAATAGAAGAAGGGATTAAGCGGGAAGTGAAGGAGGAGACCAACCTGGAGATAAATCTGACTGCTCCTCTGACCACCTTCGACAGAATCGTGGAGTCCGAAGGCGGAACAGAGTTGCATGTTATCTATATTAACTATCTGGCTGAGAAAGCTGAAGGAGAACTCAGACCGAACAGCGATGTCGGGGAAGCACGCTGGGCTTCACGCAAGGACATCCTCGATATCTGGGAGGAACTGCATGAGGATACCCGGAAGCTGTTTCGAATAGCTGAAATAGTGCAGGTGGGAGAATAAAATTGGACTTTTGGCTGTTATCGCCTGAACTGAGCATCTGCGGTATCGCCCTGCTGGTGATTCTGCTCGATCTCGTGATAGAGCAGAAGAAGTTACTGGCAGCGATTAGCGTGGCGGGCTTGATAATCCCCATTGCCTTTACTATTGCCTTGTGGGGCGAGACGGAGACGTCGTTCAGCGGAATGCTGGTGGTGGATGATTTCAGCCTGTTCTTTAAATTCCTCATATACGGAATCGCCGCGCTGGTTATCCTCTCCTCTGTTGACTATATAAGCAAGTTCGCGCGTTTTCAGGGCGAATACTACGCCCTGGTGCTTCTGTCCGCCGGCGGCTTGGCGCTTATGGCGACCACCGGGGAGCTCATATCGATATACATATCGCTGGAACTCGCAAGTATCTCCCTGTATGCGCTGGTAGCTTTTCTTAAGGACTCCAAGTCAAGTGAAGCTGGGCTCAAGTATATGATTCTGGGTGCGATAAGCTCAGCTGTTTTACTGCTCGGCATGGCTTTTATCTTCGGGATGACGGGAACCACACATCTCGATGAGATTTTAACGAGGGTTTCCGAACTGGTCGCGGGCGGGCAACTCTGGGATACGCCGGCGCTGCTCCTCGGTATCGTGTTAATGGTTGCTGGATTCGGATTTAAGATCGCCTCCGTGCCATTCCAGATGTGGGTTCCCGACGTCTATGAAGGCGCACCCACGCCGATAACAGCCTATCTCTCCGTGGCAAGCAAAGCCGCTGGCTTTGCCGTCATTCTCAGGGTTTTCCACGCTGCCTTCGGAGACCCGCTGATTAGCGGAGACTGGGCGATGATATTCGCTGTGCTCGGTGCCATATCTATGACCCTCGGCAACGTGGTCGCTATTGCCCAGACCAATATCAAGCGAATGCTGGGATACTCGAGCATCGCCCATGCCGGCTATATCATGGTAGGTCTCGCCGCTATCAGCACCCTGGGCAAGAGCGGAGTGCTCTTTTTCCTCGCTGGCTACGCCCTGGCCAATCTAGGCGCATTTATTGCCATTATCGTTGTTTCCAGTAAGATTGGCAGTGACCAAATCAGCGACTACTCCGGCATGGTTCGGAGGTCGCCCGTGCTCGCTTTGATACTCGCCTTTTGCCTCATCTCGCTCATAGGAATCCCACCCACAGTGGGATTCATGGCCAAGTTCTATATCTTCAATGCCGCAATTCAACAGGATCTCCTGTGGCTGGTAATCATCGCTGTGCTCAACTCCGTAATCTCTGCTTATTACTATCTGAGAGTAGTCAAGGTGATGTACCTCGGCGAGCCTGCATCCGAGGAGGCTGTTCCTTCCTCTATACCGCTGCGTATCACCCTTGCCATCACCTCACTGGGCGTCCTGGTGCTCGGCGTTTACCCGTGGCTGGTGCTTAAACTGGCTGAGACTGCGGCCGCCATAGCTCCATAATAAACCCTGGCTTTCCTCTCGTTTCTCGGTAAACACAGGCTTGACCCCATCATTCCACAAGCGCTATCATTTTCCCCGGGATGATGATATGCCAGACTACCGGCTGAGCATCCATATAGAAGATCCTTTCATCGGCCTTGTCGACGAGCAGTGGCTGAAGCACGTTGTAGAGACTACCCTCGTTATTGCCGGCGTGAGGTCACCCGTTGCCATCAGCCTGGTTATCGCGGGTGACGAGACTGTCCGCAATCTTAACCGAACCTATCGAGGAGTTGACAGCACCACCGATGTGCTTGCCTTCGCCCTTTCTGGGCAGGTCGGTGATGAGTACGGGCATTTTATTGTACCTCCTGATGAACCGGCACAACTCGGCGAGGTCATTATCTCCTATAGGCAGGCTGAGAAACAGGCGGGGGAACAGCGTCACTCCCTGAATCGCGAGCTTGCGCTCCTGGTTGCTCACGGTGTGTTGCATCTCATGGGATATGACCACGAAGAACCCGAGGGTGAACAGAGCATGAAGGCTATGGAGTCCAGAGTCTTAGACGCAATCGAAAAAGAGTAAACATCTAAAGTAAGTGCGTTTCCCCATTTTTCATTGAACAAGCAGACGCCTTAAGATATAATAGCAAGCGAAACCATCACCGTATAATTCACTTCCATACTATATTGGGATGTAGATGTCCTCACAGGTCTTCTATCGAAAGTGGCGGCCACAAACGCTGGCCGAGGTAGTGGGGCAGGAGCAGGTCACACGCACTCTGGCCAACGCTATTAAAACAGGTCGGATAGCACATGCCTATCTCTTCTGTGGGCCCCGGGGCACGGGTAAGACCAGCACGGGCAGGATCTTGGCTAAGGCGATAAATTGCCTCAGCGAAGCTGAAGAGAAGCCGTGCAATGCATGCAATATATGCCAGGCAATGAATGAGGGGCGAGCGCTGGACCTGATTGAGATAGATGGTGCCTCGAACCGGGGTATCGACGAGATACGAGACCTCCGCGAGAAGATAAATTTCGCTCCCAATGCAGCCAGATACAAGGTCTACATTATAGATGAAGTGCACATGCTCACTGAGGCTGCGTTCAACGCTCTGCTCAAGACGCTGGAGGAGCCTCCGCCCCACGCTATTTTTGTACTGGCGACCACCGAGGCGCACAAGGTGCCACTGACTATCATGTCCAGATGTCAAAGGTTTGACTTTCGCCGTCTCACTCAGAAAGACGTGGTGAACAAGCTCCAGGAGATCTGTGAACAGGAGGGCATTCATACAGAGACGCAGGCCCTGGCGCTTATAGCTAAGGCAACTACCGGCAGCCTCCGGGACGCGGAGAATCTGCTGGAGCAGCTTATGCTCAACTATGGGCCTGATTTCGGCCCGGACCAGGTTAATGAGAAGCTGGGACTGAGCAGCGACCAGCGTATCAGCCAGTTAGCGGAGCATATCCTGAATAAAGACGTCGCCGCCGGACTGGAAACGATAAACAGCGTCGCAGCCGATGGTATCGATCTCCGCCAGTTCAATCAGGGATTGGTGGAGTATCTGCGGGGGCTGCTCATCGTTAAGGCCGGCGCGGCCGATACCGCTGATTTTCCCCGCGAAGTGGTGTCTGAGATGAAAAGACTTGTAGCTGATGCGCCTATGATCGACCTATCGAAGATGGTTAAACTCTTCGCTCAGATTGACTTCCGCACCGACCCGCAGTCGACGATTTCCCTTGAGCTTGCGCTGGTTGATTGCGTACTGTCCGCTGGAGAGAAATCGGAAAGGGTTGTCCCAAAGGGTGGGGCTGGTGTCACGCCGACAGTTGGCATAAAACAGGCAGCAGTGGAAACGACAGCTTCAGCGCGAAAAACAGCTGAGGTTGAGGTATCCGCAACGGAACAGGCGGATGTGCCCTCTGTGGTTGAGGATGAAGTGCCTGTGCAGAAAGAAGGGGAAGAGGCTCCTGTGGCAGGGGATGCTGAGGGTGAGGTTACTGCGCAGGATGAGGTGCCTGCGATAGAGGCCGCTGATGTCGGCATGAGAGAAACCACCCACAGCATTGAGCAGATACGCCAGCGCTGGAATGAGTTCATCAATTCCTGCCGGGGGGTAGGCTCAAGCGGAAACCTGGATGCCCTCCTCAGGAGATCCTGCGAGGCTGTAGAACTCGAGGGCGATACTATTGTCCTTGGTTTCTACGCTGATTTTCACAAAAGCAAAGTTGAGAACCCAAAATACCGCCACCTTGTGGAGAAGCAGCTGCAGGAGGTATTCGGGGTGCCGTACCACGTGCGTTGTATTCTCATTCCGAAGCAAAAGGACAATAAACCGAAGCAGTCTGGAAAGAATCCGGTGGTGGAGGCAGCCGAGAAGATGGGTGCCAGAGTTATCGAAGAGGAGTAGGGAAGATGCTGAACAAGAAGCTTATACGCCAGGCGCAGCAAATGCAGGCGAAAATGGCAAAGATACAGGAGGAACTGGAAAAGACCACGGTTGAGGCTAGCTCCGGTGGAGGCGCGGTTACCGTCGTTGTCAACGGCCATCAGAAGCTTTGCTCCATAAAGATCTCGCCAGAGGCAGTTGATCCTGATGACGTGGGAATGCTCGAGGATCTGGTTATAGCTGCAATCAATGAAGGTATGGAGAAAGCGCAGAAGCTTGCCGCCGACCAGCTCGGAGCCATTACTGGGGGTCTTAATCTACCGGGCTTATTGTAAGGTTTTTCAAAACCACGAAAAACACTGTGTTCTCGTTACGTTAGAGGCTTTGAGAAAGGTTTCCAGATTTGAGAATAGAGCGTATACCCGCTGTCGAACCGGTATCCCGCCTAATCGAGGAGTTCGGCAAACTGCCTGGCATCGGGCCGAAGAGTGCGGCACGTCTCGCTTACTACCTGCTGCGAATGCCCGAAGCGGAAGCGAAAGCCCTGGCCGAGGCAATCATCGCTGTCAAAGATAAAACCGTCCTCTGCTCCTCATGCCAGAACATCACGGATGCCGACCCCTGCGCCATTTGTTCCAGCGATGAACGAGACCACAGCATTATCTGTGTTGTTAAAGAGCCTCTGGACATCCTGGCACTGGAACGTACCGGGATATACAAAGGGCTGTACCACGTGCTCCACGGAGTGCTCTCTCCCATGGATGGCATCGGCCCGGACGACCTGAAGATAAAGGAACTTCTCGGGCGTATGAACACAGGCGCGGTGAAAGAGGTTATTTTGGCCACCAACCCCAATCTCGAGGGAGAGGCGACGGCCATGTACATCCAGAAACTGCTAACGCCCTTGGGTGTTCAGGTCACAAGGCTTGCCCGCGGACTGCCTGTGGGCGGTGACCTGGAATATGCCGATGAAGTCACTCTTACCCATGCTCTGGAGAGCCGCCGGGAGATGTGAGAAGGGTAATATCGGATGCAATTTATTAAGAACACGAAGTCAATTTGCCCCGAGGATCTGAGAGTATTAGATGCCGAGCTATGGGAAATCGATGGTCAGGTTGTAATGAGGAAAAGCTGCCCCGAGCACGGGAGCTTTGAGGATGTCTACTGGAGTGATTACGCTGAGTATGTAAGGGCCGAGAGGTTCAGAGACCACGGCACCGGATTACATCAGCCCAGGGAATCCAAGCTTGGCTGCCCCCTCGACTGTGGCCTGTGTCGCAATCACCAGACACATACAACCCTCATGATTATGGAGATAACCAGTAGATGCAACCTGCGTTGCCCGATGTGTTTCGCCCGCGCTGGGGAGAGCGATACATCTACAGACTTGAGTATCGAACAGATACGAGCGATTCTGCAGTACACGCAGAAAAACAACTATCCCCTCAGGGTCAGGGGGGTAGGCAACAGCGGCGGCGAACCTACACTCAGGGATGACCTGCCCCAGATAATACAAATTGAGAGAGAACTCGGTTTCGACTATATCCTTATCATGACCAACGGGCTCAGGCTTGCGGAGGATATCGATTACTTTAAGAAGATACGCGATGTCAATGTATGGCTCTACCTTCAGTTCGACGGCGTTACCTCCGAGCCCTATTTGCAAACGAGAGGTCGCAACCTGTGGCCGATGAAGCAGAAGGTCATTGAAAACGCGAGAAAGATAGGCTATGACAAGATTGCTTTCATACCCACTCTGGCGAAGGGTATCAATGATCATCAGGTCGGCGATATCATAAGGTATGCTGCGGACAATCCGGATGTGGTCAAGTTCGTTGTCTTCCAACCGGTCAGCTTCTCGGGGAGGATAGACTGCACGAGGTTGAAGGAAATGCGGATAACTAACTCGGATGTCGCGAGACTGGCCGAGGAGCAAACCGGTGGTGAAATCAAGAGGAGCGATTTTTTCACATTACCGATGAACCAGACGCTGGCCAGAATGCTGACTAAGGGCGGGCAAAACCATGATTTCTGCGTTCATCCCCACTGCGGGCTGATAGCTATCGTCGAGCGGTCTAAGGGAAAGCTTGACCCTGTATCCCGCTACATAGATAACGAGAGATTCTACGCTAAAATGAGGAGGGTATTCGAACTCAATAAGTCGAGGCCTGCGATAATGTGGGCACTAGCTGTTGGCCTGATAAGGTATGTCAGCCCCAGGCTGTGGCTCAAGCTCCTGCCCATTCTATTCATGACCAGGGGAAGGAAATCCATCAGGGCTGTGCTTACAGAGCGGGTCCCGAGGCAGTGGCTCACCATAGGTATCATGCATTTTATGGACCCCTACAACTTCGACCTTGACAGGGTCCAGAATTGCGCACTTCACTTCGGCGTTATCGGCAAGGATTCCAAGCCCCGACTGATCCCCTTCTGCTCCATGAACAGCATCCATAGGTTAGCCCTGTCCGACGGACAGGGAGAACTGGCGGAAGAAAACCTGGATATTATAGCGAAAGCCCCTGAACAGGTGACGTAACCCTCTTAACTGCGATGGCAAAGCCACGTGTTTATAAGACCGAGGCGATTGTTCTCAAGCGGAACGACCTGGGCGAAGCGGACAGCATCATCACCCTCTATACGCCGAACTTGGGCAAGATCCGGGCAGTTGCGAGGGGAGTACGCAGGCCCAAGAGCAAGCTCGGCGGTCACCTCGACCTCCTGACACAGAGCGCTCTGCTCCTGGCCCACGGCCAGACCCTGGACGTCATTACCCAGAGCCAGACAATAGAGAGCTTTCTTCCTCTGAAAAGCGACCTCAGAAATATTAGCTGTGCCCTTTACATGGCGGAACTGGTAAACCAGTTTACCGTGGAAGGGGCTGAGCATTATCCCGTTTACAGGCTGCTGTTAGATGACCTGCTCTGGCTTTGCGAGGCGCGCGACAGCGATACCGTACTCAGGCACTTCGAACTTCATCTTCTCAGCCATCTCGGCTACCAACCCGAGCTCTATCAGTGCCTGAATTGTAAATCGCCGCTCGCTCCGGAGAGAAACCTGTTCAGTGCCAGTGGCGGAGGGGTCCTCTGTTCTAAATGCGCTGGGAGTGAGCCCGCGACTCGACCTATCTCGGTCGACGCACTCAAGGTAATGCGGTTCCTGCTCAGAAATTCGCCTGCATCGGCAAGCCGGCTGCGCCTGGGTAGAGCCATATCCAGAGAGGTGGAGCAACTGCTCAGGTGGTATATCCGCTATATTCTGGAGCGCGAGGTGAAATCACTGGAGTTCCTCGACCATCTACGGTAGAGGCGTAACTGTATGGTAATGACTACTCCTGGCGTTCGACGACGTAGTTAGCTATCTCCACGAGAGACTGCCGGTAAGGGCTTTCGGGGAATATCTCAAGGGCAGTACATGCCTCAGCCGTGAAGTCCCGGGCGATGCGGTAGCATTCGGGGACGACCTCGGAGCCGCGTATCATCTTGATGGCCAGCTTGAGATTACGCTCCTTTTGCCTGTTTTCGAATATAGCCTCAATCGGGTTATCATGAGGGCGCTGTTCCTTGAGCAGTATCGCTGGCAGGGTCAAGTTTCCCTGGCGCAGGTCGCTTGCCACCGGTTTGCCCAGTTCTTCCTCATCGGCGGTGAAATCCAGGATGTCATCGACGACCTGAAAAGCCATTCCCAGTTTATAGCCATAGCTCCTCAGCGCCTGTATGGTCTCCTCCGAAGCCGCGGTGACTATCGCCCCTGATTCTGTAGCCATGGCAAACAGGGAGGCAGTCTTATTTCCGATATTCCTGAAATAGCTCTGGCGTGTCTGGTTCTGGTCATAGCTGCTGAAGTTACCCTGCAGTTCGCCCATACATAAAGCCATGAGAGTTTGAGCGAAGAGCCTGTCTGCTCTGATATTGCTGGCCCGGGAGACCAGTTCCGCTGCCTGGGAGAAGAGGTAATCTCCGGCAAGGGTGGCTATACCCCAGCCCCAGATACTGGCAACCGTTGGCTTGCCACGGCGTCTCGGTGAAAGGTCGATAGTATCATCGTGCACCAGGGTGGCGGTATGCAGCAACTCGACACCGGTTGCTACAGGGACAAGTATATCGAGGTCGGGGTCGTTCTGGAGCTTGCCTGCGAGCAGTGTCAGCGCGGGGCGAACGCGCTTGCCCCCGCTGTTCACGATATACCCCAGTAGCTCCGCCAGGTCAGGGTATTCAACATCGGCTATAGCCCTGATGCTCTTCTCTACGAGACTGAGTTCCCTTTCGACAGGTGCGAATAGCGACTTTCTGGAATGACCCATCCTCTATTTCCTGCCAACCTAGCCAGCTTTACGCATCCGCTGGCGCAGACTATCGATAAGACTGTAGAGCACCGGGATGACAACGAGGGTCAACAGGGTCGAACTGAATAACCCACCGATAACCACAACAGCCAGCTCAGCGGCCATAAGGGTGCCCTCGGTAGCTCCTACTGCCAGCGGTATCATTGCGATCATCGTAGTCAGCGCCGTCATCAGGATCGGGCGCAGACGCGTCTTCCCTCCCTCGACGAGGGCATCGTAGGTGCCCATGCCTCCCGTACGAAGCTGCTCCACCAGAGCGATGAGAACAATGGCATTGGTGAGAACGATTCCCACCAGCATCAATACGCCCATCATCGCCGACATGCCTATAGTAAAGCCCGCGAGAAGCAGCGCCAGCAGAGCACCGATAGATGCCAGCGGCAGACTGACCATTATTATAACGGGGTTGAGTATCGACTTCATCGAGACCACCAATATCAGGTAGGCAATCGCTATAGCGGCGATTATGGCGATACCCATACCAGAGAAGCTCTCCTGCATCTGCTCAGCAACACCACCTGATACTATCTCCACTCCACCCATGCCGGGCATTGCCAGAACATCATCAATCTCGTCCTCAATCTCCCGATTAACCGCACCGACATTTTTCTCTGTTATGGTGCCGGTAATTTGGGCCGAGAGCTTGAGGTCAATATGGCTTATATGGGTTGGGCCCTCGACAAGTGCTACCTCGGCAACATCACCCAGAGCTACGGCCTGGGGGTAGCCAACCTTTAACGATTCCGCTAATGCCTCGGGGTCATCCGCTCCGTATAGTGCAGCGGCAACTCCTCTCACGAAGACCCCGTAATCATCTCTGTCAACAGCGACCGATACAGCGGGTATATCGCCACCCAGCTTTAGCAGATACAAGTCCTGATTGAACTGCTGCAGTTGCTCCTCTGTCAGTCCCAGGGCCTCCATCTTGGCCGGGTCCAGCTGGATGTCAAGCTTGGGTATGACCATGGTAAGCTGGCTCTCCAGATTGGTTATCCCATCCAGGGTTTGAATACGCTTGAACAGCTCACCTGTAGCGAGAGCAAGCTCCTCATAGCTTTCACCCATTATCTGGACGTCTACTCCTGTAAATCCCATTTGAGTAGTCATCGCCGACTCACCGGTCTCGACGGTGATGTAGTCACCCCCCAGTTGTTCCTCCAGCAATGTGCAGGCATCATCCAGAGCGTCACGTTCCTTCTCTAGGTCAGCTCCCTGGTCGAGAAAAACATCGATCTCAGCGGTATTGTCACCGCCTCCCATAGCGGCGCTCAGGGCACCATACATGGAGGTCGAGGTGCCCACCATGCTAAGGCAGCTTTCAATCTCATCCCTGCTATCGTCAACAAGAGCCTCTATCTGTGCCGCTACCTCGGAGGTAGTTCCGATATCTGTCCCCGGCGGCATCTCCACAAGCACAATCAGCATCTTCTCGCTCATAGTGGGCATAAACGATGTGCCGATAACAGGCACCAGCCCCAGACTGCCGACGAAGAGTACGAGGGCGATTACCACGGTAATAGCGCGGTGGGCTAAGCACCATTTAAGTGCTGGCGTATAGAGTCTCTGGTACCAGGTCTCACCGGCTTCAACCCTGGCCTCCTCCTCCTCTTCCCATTTGCTTCTACCAACGAACCATCCGGAGAAAGCAGGCACCACCATAAGCGCTACCGCGAGCGATGCGATGAGGGCAAAGGTTATCGTCAGGGCGAAGGGGATGAACAGCTCTCCGACTATGCCGCCGACAAAGGCCAGGGGCAGGAATATAGCCACCGTAGCCAGGGTGGAAGCGGTTATCGGCCCTGCTATCTCTTTGGAGCCGTTGACAGCGGCGTCTCGGAAACCCTCACCGTGTTTCAGGCGCCGGTATATGACCTCAGCGATTACGATGCTGTTGTCGATCAGCCTGCCCACGGCGATGGCCATGGCGCTCAGCGTAAGCAGATTAACCGTTATGCCGGCGAAGTGCATAATCAGGAAACCGATGAGGATGCTGAACGGTATAGACAGCGCGGTTACGAGCGATGCACGAAAAGCCATGAGGAAGAGAAAGACGATAATTATTGCCAGGATACCGCCGATAAGCGCCATCTGGGTCAGTTCCCAGATGCTGTCCTCGATGAACTGTGACTGGTCGAATACCGAGATAAGCTCTAAACCTTCTCCGTATTCTTCCTGTAACGCGTCCTCGATTTCCTTAACCTTCTCCACAACGGCGTTGGCCACATCGACGGTATTAGCGTCTTCTTCCTTCATTACAACTATGCCGACACTGGGCTGGCCGTTAGTCCGCGTAATCACCGTCCTCGGCGCCTGTCCCAGGGCAACGTCAGCGATATCCCCGAGCACAACAGAATCAACGCCCAGGGCTACATTCTCGACGCCGCTCAGCGATTCATACGCAGGTTCTAGAGAAAGAAGCCCCGCTATCTGCGACATCGAGATGCCGTACTCACTCAAATCCATAGGGTCGGGAGATATTAATACCTGCTCTTTCTCGCTGCCCTCGGTCTCCACAGGCGTGAAAACGCCCTCTATGCTCTGGAGCAGCGTTGCGACCTGTGTATCGGCGATCTCTTTCAACTGGTCAGGGGGAAGGTCACCGCTCAGACTGAGGAATACAAGCGGCATCATGATATCCAGATTGAGCGGAATGACACGGGGATTCTCTTCCAGTTGGGGATTCATCAAGGGCACTGTTGCTAAGGCATCAGGCAGGTCCAGCTCACTGACTCTTTGTTCTATAACGCTGCTTATCTCCTCCATATCGGTGCCGAACTCGAACTGGGCAAAGACAACCGATATCTCATCCGATGTTACCGAAAATAGCTGCTCTAAGTTTCCCCCTTCTCCAACGTCCCAGACCACATTCTCAATAGGAGTAGTAACTTCATCCACAACCTCCTCAGGCGAGGCTTCGGGATAAATGGTTACTACTGTAGTTATAGGAAGCTCGATATCGGGTATCATCTCCATTTTCAGCTGGAGCGTAGCCCAGACCGATGCCCCAACCAGCATTGTTGCTAAGATAATAGTCACCGCACGATTGCGTAGTGACAGCCTTGTTAGATGCCACATTGAGTGTTTCCTCCTATACTATCGTATCACACTACTGGCGATACGCTCTGTTCCAGCCGTTTATCCTCTTCCTCGACTACCTTATCATCCAGTTTAGCGAACAGTGGCTCCGGCGGCGCCAGCCTCTGTCCAGACTGGGGTACGGATAAGGTCCAGCCGCCTTCTTCCACAGAACCTGCGAATCCGCACAGGCGGTGCAGCTTCTCTGAGCTGAAGGGCAGAAAAGGATAGAGTGCAGTCTTAAGGCAGCCGATGACTGCGAACACAGTCGAGATGGCTGTGGCTGCTGAATCCCTGTCTTCGTTGATAACCTTCCACGGCTCTTTGGCATCGAGATAGCGGTTCGCTTCATGGGCTAGCGCCATTGCCTCCCGCATCGCCTCGCGGAAGTGGCAGCTGTAGAGAAGTCCGTCAACGGCATTGAGGGTAGCCTCAGCCTTGCCCGAAAGGGCTTTTGACTCCGAATCTATATCGCCAGCAGACGGCATGCAGCCATCGAAATTGCGGAAGGCGAGCGTCAGCACTCGGTGCACCAGGTTGCCGTAGGTGGCCACCAGTTCGTCATTATTGCGGCGAACGAACTCACGCCATGAGAAATCAGCATCGTTTGTCTCGGGCATATTGATAGAGAGCATATAGCGCAGAGGGTCAGGCGAGTAGCGCTCGAGGTAGCCGGGCAGCCACACCGCCCAATTGCGGCTTGTAGATAGCTGCCTGCCCCGCAAGGTAAGGAACTCGTTAGCCGGGACATCGTAGGGCAGGTTAAGCCCTCCGTAACCTAGCAGCATCGCAGGCCAGATGAGGGTGTGGAAGACAATGTTATCCTTGCCGATAAAATAATAGCTCTTGACATCGCCCTCCCAGAAACGCCGCCAGCCATCGCTGTCTCCGGAGGACTGTGCCCACTCCTTAGAAGCTGAGAGATAGCCAATCACCGCCTCGAACCATACGTAAATGCGCTTCTCATCGAAACCTGGTACTGGTACCGGGATGCCCCAATCGATATCGCGGGTAATAGCCCTGTCCTTGAGCCCCTCCGCCAGGTAGCCAAGGGTGAAATTAAGTACATTCTGCCTCCAGTGGCTTTTCTCCTCAACCCATGATTTGAGCTGCTCGGCGAAAGCGGAGAGTCGGAGGAAGAAATGCTCGGAATCCCTGATCTCAGGTGCGCCCCCGCACATGCCGCAACGCAGGTCGAGGAGGTCTACGGGATTAAGCGGTTTGCCACACGCATCACACTGGTCCCCCCTTGCTCTGGGGTTGCTGCAATAAGGGCAGGTACCCTCCACGTAGCGGTCAGGGAGAAAGCGGCGGCAATCTGGGCAGTAGGGCAAGGGCATCTTGTCCTGGTATATGTAGCCCTTATCCCGCAGCGTCAGGAAAAAATCGTGTGCAACCTGAGCATGGTTCTGAGTCCCTGTGGTGGTAAAGAGGTCGAAGGAAATACCAAGCTTCTCCCAGGCATCGAGGAATCCCCGGTGATAGTGTGCTACAACCTCCCCAGGCGATTTACCCTCTTTAGATGCGCGAAGCGTTACCGGAGTACCATGCTGGTCTGACCCGCTGACCATCAACACATCATTCCCCTTGGTGCGATGATAGCGGGCAAAAATGTCAGCAGGTAAATATGCCCCTGCAATTTGCCCCAAATGCAGTGGCCCGTTGGCGTAGGGCCACGCAACCCCGATGAAAATACGTTCAGGCATCAGTTTATGCTTGATTATTCTAACATAAGGAGGTTAAAAAGGACAGAATCAGGACAGTTCCATACCGTTCGGTCATGGTTGGTATGATTCTTGAAGTATTGTGTTCTAAAACCTTGTCGAACCATGAACGCCCTTCGACAGGCTCAGGGCGAACGGAAAATAATTGCCCAAACTCAACTATATATCAACTAAAACCGAACGGTACCGACAGTTCCAGCCAGGTTTTATAGAGCACTTTCTTCGGCAATTTCGTTACAGCGGCAAGTTGAGCCACAGCCTCCTTTGCTGGCATACCCTGGTTACGCATCTGGCGTAACTCCTCCCTAATGGACTCTGTTACCTCTCGCGTCCTGCCTTCTGGAATATGTCCCTCTATAACAAGAGTAAACTCTCCTCTCGGATTGGAGAAATGGACGATTGCCTGGCTGACCGTGCCTCTAAAAACCTCCTCATGTAGCTTGGTAAGCTCCCGGCAGACAGCCAGCCTTCGGTCACCCAGTACCTCCTTGATATCGCTCAGCACAGCCTGCAACCTGTGGGGTGCCTCCAGGGTTACTATAGTCCGCTGCTCTTTTTCAATCGATTCGAGCAGACGTCTTCTCTCGCCTTTCTTCCTAGGCAGGAAGCCCAGGTAGATAAACTGGTTGACAGGCAAACCGGAGACGGCAAGGGCAGTAGGCAGTACTGAGGGCCCTGGTATAGGCACGATAGTAATTCCGCGCTCAATCGCTGCCTGCACCAGTTCATAACCGGGGTCGCTAATGCCCGGCATACCTGCATCCGAGACTAAAGCGACGTCTCCATCTCCAAGGCACTCGAGGAGGTAGGGTAGCTTAGACTTCTTGTTGTGCTCGTAGTAGCTGGTCAGCGGGGTTCTGATATTGTATGCTGCGAGTAAACGCCGTGTCCTGCGTGTATCCTCAGCGGCGATAAGCTTCACTTCTCCCAATATGCGAGTCGCTCGTTTCGATATATCTTCCAGGTTACCGATAGGGGTAGCCACCAGATAGAGTGTAGACATAGCAAAGGAATTATAGACCATAGCTGACGCTCCGTCCATCTGCTCGCTCACGTTATTGACTTCATACGCCCCTTTATTGTATGCTTTCCCCAATATTATTTATGGGATGAGTTAATGGAGTATTCCCAATACAAGAAATTAAGGCAAACATACGGCTTTGAAGAAATTGCTATCGTCCCTGGTGATATAACCATCAATCCCGACCAGACGGATGTCAGCCTCGTCATTGAGCGGCTTAACTTCCCTATCCCCATCCTGGCATCTGCTATGGACGGTGTGGTTGATGTGAGATTCGCTATTGCCATGAGCAAGCTGGGAGGCCTCGCGGTTCTTAATCTTGAGGGCTTGCAAACACGCTATGCTGACCCCGAAGGCGTTTTAGATGAGATTGCCAATGAACCACCTGAGAAGGTAACCCAGGTTCTCCAGCGGATTTATTCTGAACCAATAAAGGACAACCTGATCGGCGACCGAATTAAGGCAATCAAGGATGCGGGTGGGGTCTGTGCCGTCTCTCTCACCCCAGCCAATACCAAGAGAATGTCTCCGCTTGCCGCTGAGGCGGGAATGGATATTCTGGTAGTGCAGTCGACTGTCACCACTGCCCGCCATATGTCGAAGGCCCGGGTGCCGCTTGCACCACCAGGGAGGTGATAGGTGTTGGAGTGCCCCAGGCGGCGGCAACTATGGACTGTGCTGCTGCACGCGATGATTATTTCAGGGCAAGCGGGCGGTACATTCCTATAGTTACCGACGGCGGCATACGAAATGGGGGCGACCTATGTAAGGCATTTGCCTGCGGCGCTGATGGTGTGATGCTGGGCTCGATATTCGCTCAAACTGAAGAGGCACCGGGGCGGGGCAATCACTGGGGGATGGCCACCCCGCATGAGGCGCTGCCAAGGGGCACCCGGATAAGGGTGGCGGTTAACGGCTCGCTGGAGCAAACCCTCTTCGGCCCCACCTCGGTAACTAATGGAACTCAGAACCTTGTTGGAGCACTGCGCACCTCTATGGGTGTCTGCGGGGCACGAAACGTGAGGGAGATGCATCAAGCCGAGATTGTAATTGCTCCTTCTATAAAGACTGAGGGGAAGGGCTTCCAGTACACGCAGGGGCTGGCGAAATAGCTGGATATATCCCCAACCGACTTTCTTAATCCTTGTGTAGCCGCTCACGCTTGACTTGCCGACCACGCACTGATAGATTATTAAAGGCGTGTTTAACCATGCGTAGCAATTCTAGGGATAGGTTGTAAGCCTGTCCCTTTGTTTTGTCATAAATCATACCGGGGTTCTATTTTATGGACTACGCACGTGTCGAAATGATACCCGTCTTTCTCGCTGGACTTCTTGCGCTGGTTTTCGCCGGCTATCTGGCGCTTTACATTCTCCGTCAGGATAGAGGTTCGGATAAGGTCAGGGAGATAGCTTCAGCGATTCAGGAAGGCGCCAGCACTTTCCTGCACGACGAATTTCGGGCTCTAGCCATTGTCACCGTCGTCATGACTGCGATTTTCGCTGCAGCGTTGGAACCTAGGGGATGGGTTGGTCTGGCGTACCTCGTCGGGACACTAACCTCGGCACTGGCAGGGTACTTGGGCATGAGTATCGCCGTGAGGGCAAATTCGAGAACGGCTACCGCGGCGATATCGAGTTGGGCGCAGGCACTCAAGATAGCCTTCTCTGGGGGAGCGGTAATGGGGTTCTGTGTCGTCGGCCTGGGGCTGCTGGGCCTGGCTATTATTGTAATTTTGTTCGATGACAGTCATGTCTGGCTGGGATATGCTGTTGGCGCCTCGATAGTGGCCCTATTCCTCAGGGTCGGCGGTGGAATATTCACTAAGAGCGCTGATGTCGGTGCCGACCTGGTGGGGAAGGTGGAGGCGGGGATACCGGAGGATGACCCCAGAAATCCTGCGACGATAGCGGACAATGTGGGTGATAACGTAGGAGACATTGCCGGGATGGGCTCCGACCTTTTCGAATCCTACGTATCCGCAATAGCAGCATCCATGGTGCTGGGCATAGCTCCTGCCGTACTTGGAGCCGCTAAGGGGGCTTTTTTTCCGCTGCTTCTGGGTGCAGTGGGAGTGGTTGCCGCAGTAATTGGAACCTTCTTCGTCAGGCCTCCTGAGGCCAGAGGAAGCTTCGAAGAGCAGACAGCAAAGGCTCGCTCGACTATGAACCGGGGGGTGTACGCCAGTAACATATTGATGATTATAGGCGGTTTCCTGCTGGTATGGTTCTATCTGGGCTCCGATGAAATCGGAGTCTTCTATGCAGTGATAATCGGTTTAGTCTGTGGGTTCCTGATCGGGATATCGACAGAGTATTTCACCTCGGAGAGAGGCCCTGTTAAGGGTATAGCGCGAGTAAGCGAGATGGGCGCTGCCACTAATATTATCCAGGGGCTCTCCGTCGGCATGTTCAGCACCGTGGTGCCCATAATCCTCGTCGCCATCGCGACCTGGCTTGCTTACAAGGCTGCCGGACTTTTCGGTATAGCCATAGCTGCTGAGGGCATGTTAATCACACTGGGGATGCTACTGGCTATAGACTGCTACGGGCCGATAGCCGATAATGCCGCGGGAATCTCGGAAATGGGTGGACTGGGCAAAGAGGTCAGAGAACGTACTGAAGCCCTGGACTCGGTGGGCAACACCACAGCTGCCATAGGCAAGGGGTTTGCTATATCGTCGGCAGCGCTGGCGGCCTTAGCCTGGCTGGCTACCTTCTTCGCTGTGGCTGAGAAGGAGACAGGCGAATCGATAATCGTAAGCCTCACTGAGCCAGAAGTGATGGTTGGCTTGTTCATCGGCGCCATGCTACCTTTCCTTTTTTCCGCTCTGTCGATGCGGGCAGTGAGCTATGGTGCTTATGCAGTGTGCAAGGAGGTCAGGAGGCAATTCCATGAGATAACAGGTCTTATGGAAGGCACTGCTACAGCCGACTACTCCCATTGCGTTGACATAACTACCCGAAAGGCTCTGAAGGGCATGATAACTCCGGGAATACTGGTGATAATCGTGCCGCTCGCACTAGGTTTTGGCCTGGGGCTGGAGGCTCTGGCGGGGTTACTGGCAGGGGTGCTGGTAAGCGGCTTTGTTCTGGCGATACTGATGGCCAACGCCGGAGGGGCCTGGGATAACGCGAAGAAATATATAGAGGCCGGGCATTTAGGAGGCAAGGGCAGCCCTGCCCATAAAGCAGCTGTATCGGGTGATACCGTTGGCGACCCGTTTAAGGATACAGCCGGCCCGTCACTCAATATCCTGATTAAGGTTGTGGGCAAGGTCGCAGTTATCTTCGTGCCGTTATTTGTACTTGTAGTCTCTTAGCTTGTAATATGGGGCAATGAGTTTTTCGTTTTCTATCCGGATCGATAAGCATGAACCAAACGTTTTCTTGAGACATTTGGTTTGTGCTTATTTAAATATACGATAAGAAAGGAGGGTTAGATGTCCCAGATTCCGGGAATTTTCTGGGTGGTAGCAGTAGGATGCGGCGTAGGCCTTATTTTCTCTATTGGCCTGATAAGGTATATCCTGCGCAGTGATCCGGGCTCAGCGGAAATGCAGGATGTTAACGCCAGGATCACTGAGGGCGCCTGGGCTTTTATCAGGCGCCAGTACTCCACTATCGGTATAACAGCCTTGGTAGTAGGAGTGATAATCGGCGTTATACTCGGAATGCTGAGCAGCGAGGATGAACTGGAGAGGCTGGGGGTATCGGCATTCGGCCTGGGATGGAGGACCACGGTGGCATTTCTCGCCGGCTCCCTTTGTTCTTGTGTCTCCGGTATTGTCGGTATGTGGATTGCGGTGAAATCCAACGTTCGCTGTGCAGCAGCTTCTCACCGCGGCACAAACGAAGCCATCAAGGTAGCGATACGCGGCGGGGCAGTATCCGGTTTCCTCATCGTGATACTGAGCCTGCTGGGAGTAACGGCGATATTTTACATTTTTGGAGGAGCTAACAATCCTGATATCGCTCCTCACCTTATAGTCGGATTTGGCTTTGGTGCCAGCATGGTTGCCCTTTTCGCTCAGCTTGGCGGTGGTATCTATACAAAGGCTGCTGATATGGGTGCTGACCTCGCTGGTAAGGTCGAGGCGGGGATTCCCGAGGATGACCCCCGCAACGCAGCGGTAATCGCCGACCAGGTTGGTGATAACGTCGGTGACTGTGCCGGTCGTGGCGCTGATTTGTTTGAATCGACGGCAGCCGAGAACATCGGCGCTATGATAATAGGAGTGGCTCTTTATGCAGTCTCATTGGACAAGTTTGGCCCCGTCGCCGCTGTAGGCTGGGTACTCTTCCCACTCGTTATCCGTGGCTTTGGCATTCTCGCCAGCATGATCGGTACAGTGGCGATACGCAGTAGAGGTGAAGATGAGAATCCCATGAATGCCCTCAACCGCGGCTATTATGTGTCGCTGATTCTCTGTATCGCAGCGATGGCCTTCACCTGCTGGCAGATGTTCAACGACATGTGCTCCGGGTGGCAGTGGCTTATGCTGGCTGGTTTTGTTGGTATAGGGGCCAGCGTACTGATACTGTATATTACGCAGTACTACACTGAAGCGAGATTCGGCCCCACAAGAGGAATCGCAGAGGCCTGCCGCACGGGACCGGCAACTACATTCGTAACTGGTCTTTCGGTGGGCTTTGAGACAGTCATGGCGACGGCACTCGTCATCTGTGCTGCTATGGGGCTCTCCTACTGGCTGGGCACGACCTCCGGCCTGGAGGTAGATTGGTGGATGAGCGGCGCCTATGGCACAGCAATAGCTACCATGGGTATGCTGATGACCTGTCCATTTATACTGGCTGAGGATACCTTTGGCCCGATAACGGATAACGCCAATGGAATCAACGAGTTCACCGGTGCCGGTTCTGAGATACGAAGGGTTACCGACCATCTCGATGCTACCGGCAATACTACCAAAGCTCTTACCAAGGGATACGCCATGGTCTCGGCAGGACTGGCTGGCTTTCTGCTCTTCCAGGCCTATTTCGATAGGGTACTGCTGTTCCAGCACAGGGAAGGGGAGCTGTTCGATGTGAACCTGGTATTACCCGAGGTTCTCATCGGCGCGATCCTTGCCATTCTGATGGTCTTCCTTTTCAGTTCCTGGGCGCTTAAGTCGGTGGGTGGAGCTGCAAGCAAGATAATCGAGGAGGTGCGACGCCAGATTAAGGCTGACCCAGGTATCATGCAGGGCACCTCCAGACCTGACTACGGTAGGGCAGTTGACATAACTACGAGGGCGGCATTACGGGGAATGATTGCTCCCGCACTGCTTCCCGTCCTTCTTCCCATAGCTATCGGTGTCATCTTCAGATTCGTTCCTGACTACGATGCCCCGATGGCGGTAGGCGCCTTCCTGATAGTAGGGACTTTTACTGCTATTCTGGTGGCCTCCTTCATGAATAACGGCGGCGGTGCCTGGGATAATGCTAAGAAGTACATTGAGGACGGACAGCTTAAGGATGAAGCAGGGAATGTCCTCGGCAAAGGTTCCTATGCTCACGCTGCCGGTGTAGCTGGTGATACCGCTGGCGACCCCCTTAAGGATACCGTGGGGCCCTCACTGCACATTGTAGCTAAACTCATAGCCACAGTAACGCTGGTGATGTGCCCGCTCTGGGTCCTTCTGGACTAAGCAGTCAGCAGAATAGCAGTGTAGGGCAAATAGAGAAGGCTAATAGAATGAGCCCCTTCCTTAACGCAGGAAGGGGTTCATTCTGCGCTCGTCACCGATAGTAGTCGAGGGCCCGTGGCCGGGGTAGACAACGGTATCGTCGGGGAGCGCCATGAGCTTGTTGACTATGCTGTGCATCAGCGTGCCGAAGTCACCGCCGCGCATATCGGTTCTGCCGATACCGAAGTTGAACAGGGTATCGCCGGAAAACACAATGCCATCCCCCAGCAGAGAAATGCCGCCCGGTGTGTGCCCCGGGGTATGGAGCACGATGAACTTCAGGTCACCGACCTCAATCAAATCGTCTTCATGGAGCAGCCTGTCCGGTCTGGGTGCAGCCTTGAAAGAGCCCCCCATCACCACGCCCACCATGCGGCCGAATACCTCAGGTTTCATGCCTTCAGTATCGAGCTCATGGACAGCGTAATCCGCCCCGGTAGCCTCTTTAACCTTGCCCAGCGCGCCGATATGGTCCATGTGGTTATGCGTAGCCACTATCAGCACGATTGACAGACCAAGGTCATCGACAGCTTTGAGAATAGTGTTAGCGTCAGCGCCCGGGTCGATGATCATCCCCTCCTTGGTTGTTTCCGAGCCGACGATGAAGCAGTTGGAGCCAAACATTCCCACGACGAGCTCTTTGAGAATCATTTTTCCTCCAATAAATATTGTCGCCGTTTTCGCGCCAGCCTGTCAAGGCGTTCGGCTTAGCGTTCGACCGACCATATGATGAGGCTTTACACCTGTAGCTAAAACTGCTAACCTTAAGTAGCGTCGTGACCCCTGTCACGACGGAGTAACTAAAGCCACAGCAGTAGCGATAGCACACATTTAAAACAGCCTGAGCAGGAGACTAATAGTGGCAAAGCAAGTACCGGGCAAAGTCGATATGGACAAGCTTGTATCCTTGTGCAAGCGGCGGGGGTACATCTTTCCATCGAGCGAGATCTATGGCGGTCTCGGCGCCTGCTATGATTACGGTCCTTTGGGCGTAGAGCTTAAGAACAACGTTAAGGCAGCCTGGTGGAAGTCGGTAGTCCAGGAGCGCGACGATATGGTCGGTTTGGACGCCTCCATTCTGATGCACCAGCAGACCTGGATTGCCAGCGGGCACACCAACGGGTTTGCCGACCCTCTGGTCGACTGCAGGCAGTGCCACAAGCGCTGGCGAGCAGATGATGTCAACGATGGTAAATGTCCCGATTGCGGTGGTGAGCTCACCGAACCCCGGATGTTCAACCTGATGTTCAAGACCTTCGTGGGGCCTGTGGAGGATGAGGCAGCAGTGGTCTACCTTCGTCCCGAGACGGCGCAGGGCATCTTTGTCAACTTCCAGAACGTGCTCGCGACCACACGAAGCAAGCTGCCATTCGGCATTGCGCAGATAGGTAAAGCGTTCAGAAATGAGATAACAACCGGGAATTTTATCTTCCGGACTCGCGAGTTCGAACAGATGGAGATCGAGTACTTCGTCAAGCCGGGAACAGACGAGGAGTGGTTCCAGCGATGGGTCGAGGAAAGGCTTAATTGGTATGTCAGTCTGGGCATCAGGAAGGAGAACCTCAGGCTTCATCAACACACCGAAGACGAGCTCGCTCATTATGCCAGGGCATGCTCGGACATAGAATACCTCTTCCCCATCGGCTGGGCCGAACTGGAGGGCATCGCCAACCGCACCGACTTCGACTTGAGACAGCATGCCAGCTTTAGCGGTAAGGATCTGAGCTACTATGATGAAGAGAGCAAAGAGCATATTATACCCTACGTAATCGAACCCTCGGCGGGCGTCGACCGCTCTGTGCTGGCTTTCTTGGCAGATTCCTACGGCGAGGAGCAGGACAAGGATGAGATACGGGTCGTTCTCAGGCTTCATCCGGCTCTGGCGCCGATAAAGGTCGCTGTGCTTCCTCTGAGCAGGAACGAGAAGCTGAAGCCATTGTCCGAAGATGTCTATAACAGCTTGCGTCCGTGCTGGATGGTGCAGTACGATGATGCTCAGAGTATCGGCAGGCGCTACCGCAGGCAGGATGAGATCGGCACGCCGTTTTGCGTCACTATCGACTTCCAGTCGCTCGAGGATAATCAGGTTACTATCCGCGAGCGAGACGGTATGAAGCAGATACGTTTGCCCATCGATGGATTGAAAGCAACGCTCGATGCCAAGCTGGGTGGCGAGCCCATCGAGGTGCTCCCACCGGGCGGGTCTAAGTGGCTGGGTTTCGAGGAATGAGAGCGTTTATTTCCAAGGAGCCTCGACCGATAGAGGAAGAGCCACTGGCTGAGGTCGAGGTTGCCGACCCCGTGCCGGGGCCTGATGAAGTTCGGATCAAAATCTCGACCTGCGGGGTTTGCCATACAGACCTCCATGTCATAGAGGGAGAGCTTCCACCGAAGAAGCTGCCGATTATCCCCGGTCATGAGATTGTGGGGATTGTGGATGCGACGGGGGGAAAGGTCAGTCGGTTCAAGGTGGGAGATAAAGCGGGGGCAGCGTGGCTACACTCCACCTGCGGCGAATGCGAGTTCTGCCTCAGGAGCAATGAGAACCTCTGCGAGAAAGCGCGTTTCACGGGGTACGACGTGGACGGGGGCTATGCCCAGTACACTGTTGTCCCCGAGAACTTCGCCTATTCCGTTCCCGACGGTTTCTCGGATCTGGAGGCAGCGCCCCTGCTCTGTGCAGGCATCATCGGATACCGCGCCCTGCGCCTGTCGGATATTGAGAAAGGCGGGCGGCTCGGCCTCTACGGGTTTGGCGCCTCCGCTCACATCGTCATCCAGGTAGCGACATACTGGAACTGCGAGGTGTATGTGTTCTCCCGCAGCGAGGAGCATCGCCAACTCGCACGCAAGCTGGGAGCGGTGTGGACGGGCAGGGCTGAAGATGACCCCCCCGTGAAGCTTCAGAGCGCTATTATCTTCGCCCCCGCAGGCAAACTGGTACGAGATGCCCTGCGTGTCCTGGAGAAAGGGGGCACTCTCGCCTTAGCTGGCATATACATGACGCCTATCCCCGAGCTTGACTATGAGAAGCATCTCTATCATGAAAAAACCGTGAAGAGCGTGGCTAACAGTACCCGAAAAGATGCCGAGGACATCCTCTCCCTCGCGGCAGAAATCCCGATCCGTACGGAGATACAGGAATTCGCTCTTCATGATGTAAACCGCGCTCTGATACTGCTCAAACAAGGCAGGATTAAAGGGGCGGGGGTATTGAGGATCTCTGCGTAAAATACTGTCGAGCATGTCGATGATGCGCATCCTTCACTTCGCTGACCTCCACCTCGGTGTGGAGAGCTACGGACGCATCGACCCTGCTACCGGGCTCTCCACACGCCTCGGTGACTTCCTGGCAGCGCTGGACGAAGTGGTGGATTATGCCCTAAATAACGAGGTGGATCTGGTTCTGTTCTGTGGGGACGCCTACAAAAGCCGTGACCCCAGCCAGACCTACCAGCGCGAGTTCGCAAAACGCATCAGGCAGCTTAGCGTTGGCGATGTCCCCGTCTTTCTCCTCGCAGGCAACCACGATCTGCCCCATGCGGTAGGGAGGGCCACCGCAGTGGAGATCTTCGATACCCTGGCAGTCGAGAACGTAACTGTTGCCAACCAACCTCAAACGTATCGAATAGAGACGAAGAAGGGGCCATTGCAGGTCGTGGCTCTGCCCTGGGCAAGGCGAGGCAAGCTGTTGAGTCGTGATGATACCAAGAACCTTTCACTGGAGCAGATAAATGAGAGGATGCAGGATATATTGACCAACTGGCTCAATGCCGAGGTGGAAAACCTTGACCTCAGCCTGCCGTCGATCCTGACGGGGCACCTGGCGCATTCGGGCGCTGTGACCGGCTCGGAGAAATCGATGCTGATGGGACGGGACTATGTGCTGCCCCTGAGCATTATCGCTAATCCCGCCTTCGATTACGTGGCTCTGGGTCACATGCACAACCGGCAAAAGGTTGACCGCCCGGTACCTGTAGTCTACCCCGGAAGCTTGCAGACTATCGATTTCGGCGACGAAGGCCAGGAGAAAGGATTCTATCTGGTGCAGCTGGACGTAACTGCCGAGAGAGGCAAGCGCGTGCAGTACTACGAGTTTCATCCGGTGACAACACGCCCCTTCCTCACCATAAAGGTCGATGCCGACAGCGATGACCCGACAGGCGCAATACAGCAAGCCCTCGCCAGGGCAGATATTGAGGGCGCTATAGTCCGTGTGCAGGTCAGGATTCCGGTGGAAAAGGAGGAACTGGTTCAGGAAAGCGAAATACGCAGAGCTCTGAAGGAGGCTTACTTCATTGCCGCCATCACAAAGGATGTTGAGCAGGAGCACCGTAGCAGGCTGGGAACCTATTCCGCGGAGGCGCTAACGCCTCTGGATGCACTCAAGCTGTACCTCGACAATAAAAATACTCCCAAAGCTCGAGTCAAGCTCCTCCTGGAATACGGGGAAAAGATGATTCGAGAGAAAGAGTCCAGTGTTTAAAGCTTCCTCATTCAAATTAAGCATGTTTCGGCAGTGTCCTCGGCACTATAAGTTCCACTATATAGATGACCTGAAAACCGTCTATGCGAAGCCACGTCCCTACTTCACTATGGGCGATCATATCCACGCTGCGCTCAAGGATTTCCTGTCAATCGTTCCTGTAGAGGAGCGTAATGTGTCGAGGCTGGAGGGCTTGCTGCGCGAGAAATGGAGGCGGAACCGTAGTGGGTTCAAGAACCTGGATGATGAGAAGATGTGGGGCGAAAAGGCGCTTAATCAGATGCGCTGGTTTGCCCAGAACCAGGACTTAACCGTAACACCGCTCATGGTTGAAGAGTTCCATGAGACAGTGCTATCACCGAAGATTACCCTGATTGGCAAAATAGACCGGGTTGATCAAGAAGCCGATGGTAGTTTGCATATAATCGATTATAAGACAGGCAAAATACCGGAAGAACTGGATCGCACCCAACTCTATATATATGCCCTGATCCTTGCCAGGGAGCAGAAGCTTCCAGTTACCAAGGTTACTTATCTCTATCTGGATGCTGGCGAATTCCAGACCATTCAGCCAACCATCACAGATTTGGAACAGGCTGCCGATTATGTAGTTGAAGCGGTTGAAAGGATTCTCGCTGAGAAGAAGTACCCAGCCACTATAAATAGCTACTGCGGAACGTGCGATTTCCTCGAGATTTGCCCGAAGAAGGATGAAATCCTCGGGCTGGCTCTGGGGGAAGAAGAGCCGGATTATTAGCAAGAAGAGGCTCTCTCATGGCATCGTTGCCCTTATACGTGGTATTTGTGTAATTGGGGGCAATAGAATGCTGCTCGCAGACAGGAGCCTTGGGATTATCGTTGAAGCTATAATCTACAGGGACGACACAGGGCAGGAAATACATGATTTGAGATACAAGCGATGATACCAGTTAAACTTGCCCTTAAAAACTTCATGTGCTATCGAGACAACGTGCCGCAGTTGTATTTCGACAGCTTCCACGTGGCCTGTCTTTGCGGCGATAACGGTAACGGTAAGTCAGCACTGCTCGATGCCATTACTTGGGCGCTGTGGGGAAAGGCCAGGGCTAAAAGCGATGATGACCTGATACACATGGGCGAGCGTGAGATGGAGGTTGAGTTCGAGTTCGACGTAGGCCAAAACCGCTACCGCATCCTGCGCAAACGTACCAAGGGTAGCCTAAAGCGACCGGGGCAGCCCCTCCTGGATCTGCAGGTAGAAACTGCGCAAGGTTTCTTCCCTATCCCGGGCAACACGATTGGGGAGACACAGCAGAAGATAATCGAGATACTGCGTATGGACTACCAGACATTCATCAACAGTGCACTTTTACTCCAGGGGCGAGCCGATGAGTTCAGCATGAAGCGGCCCGGGGAGCGGAAAGAGGTTCTTGCCAATATCCTCGACCTCTCGATGTACGATGAACTGGAAAGGCTCGCCAGAGACTACCGTAAGGAGAAGGAAATTCAACAGCAGAGCTGTGTTGCTGATCTTACACGGATAGAACAAGAACTGGAGCAAAAAGGGCGTTACGAGACTGAGCTGAAGGAAACACAAGCTGCTATATCTACAATAAGCGGCGATTTAGAGAAACAGGAAGCTGCGCTAACAAAACTGCGGCAGAGCAGGGAGGCTCTAAAATCCAAGGAGGAACAGTACAAAGATATAGAAAAGCAGATCGAGCAGTTAAGTCGACAAATAACAGACCAGAATAACCGCATTAAATACCATAGCGATAAGATCGAGAAATATGAGAAAGTACTCTCAGGTTACGATGAGGAATCAGGTAAAATACGAACCCAACTGGATGAGTTAACCAAGCGGGAACAAGAACTGACTAAGATGCGAGAACAGGCCGGGGAACTCTCAAATCGAATTCATCACCTTAATATCAGCAATGAACAACTGATGAATGAGATGAAAGATTTGGAAAACAAAATAAACATGCTTAATCGGGGTGAGGCTGAGTGCCCCCTATGTGGCACAGAGCTGGGTGTGGAGGGGCGGGAACGAATCATAGCCAACTATAAAGGCCAGGGTAAGGAGAAGGGCGATGTCTACCGCGCTAACTCGAGCGACATGCAGCGAAAAGAAGGGGAGTTGAAAAATTTAAAGCAAGCGGCGAGCAAACTTGAGGGCTCGATAACCTCAGAACGGAGCCAGTGTGAGCGCCAGGCAGGGGACCTGGAGAGGGCGTGTAAAGAGGCAGAAAGCTCTCTCCCTCAAGAACGGGAAGCCCTGTCTCAGGCTCAGAAGGCGTTGGGGGATCTGCGCGTAACTCTGCAAGAAAGCACTGAAAAAAATAAGTTGATTCTGGCTGAGATCCAAGATATGCCCCGTCTCGAAGGTGAGTTTAATCAGGCTGAAAAAGCATTTCGTGAACTCAAGGACCAGGAGCGAAGCTACCGTGACAGGTTAGTTGAAATACAAACAAGCTTGCGCCGCTGTACGGAATTGGAGAGCGAGCGTCAGCAGCATATCAAGGATATGCAATTGGTTGCAGAGGAAAAAGGCATCTACGAAGAACTGGCTTTAGCCTTCAGCAAGAAGGGTATACAGGCTATGATCATTGATTCCGCTCTCCCTGAAATAGAAGCGGAGGCTAACAGACTGCTGGGTAGAATGACGGACAATCGGATGCATCTGAAGATAGAGAGCCAGCGCGATACGAAGAAGGGCGATACTGTTGAGACTCTGGATATAAAGATATCTGATGAGCTTGGAACGCGTAATTACGAGATGTTCAGCGGGGGAGAAACCTTCAGGGTTAATTTCGCGTTGCGTATAGCCTTATCCAAGCTACTGGCGAAACGGGCAGGAGCGCCACTGCCGACACTCATAGTTGATGAAGGATTTGGCACTCAGGACAGCACAGGGAGAGGTAAGCTGGTCGAAGCTATAAACTCGATTCAGGACGACTTCGAAAAGATACTGGTAATTACCCATATCGAGGAGTTGAAGGAAGCTTTCGAAATCCGTATCGAGGTTACCAAGACTGAAGAAGGCTCGACCTTTTCCCTGAACTAGCGCAGCTATTGAGTTTGTTACCAAAGGCTGAACCTCTCAATTCTAATTTTCATATTCTCTGCACCTGTGTTATAATATTTCGCTGTTGAAAGAACGGAGATAATAATGATAGAGAAGGAAAAGAAAGATGCCATTGTCGAAAAGTTCCGGCTTCATGATGGAGACAGTGGTTCCACAGAGGTTCAGGTCGCGATTCTCACCGAGAGAATAAATCAGCTGACTGAACACCTCAAGACACATGCCCACGACCACCATTCCCGGAGAGGCCTTCTCAAGCTTGTTGGACAACGACGTCGTCTTCTCTCATACCTGAGCGGAGAAGATACAGGTCGCTATCGCCAACTGATATCGAGTCTTGGTCTCCGTAAATAAACGATAGACTCGGTAGAGCAATTAGGAAAGAGGTTATATCCCTATGACTAACATTTTTCAGTCTGATGTTGGCGGAAGAACTTTGCTTATCGAAACCGGCAGGCTGGCTGAGCAAGCTAATGGAGCAGTCACTCTTACCTACGGTGAAACAGTGGTTCTCGTTACCGCATGTGCCAGCCTCGAACCCAGAGAAGGAGTGGACTTTTTACCGCTTACTGTTGATTACGAGGAAAGGCTTTATGCTGCAGGGAAAATTCCCGGAAGTTTCTTCAGGAGAGAAGGGCGACCCAGTCAAGATGCGGTACTGCTTTGCAGACTCACTGACCGGCCCTTACGTCCACTCTTTCCCAAGTATTTTAACCACGACATTCAAATCGTAATAACTATACTATCCGCTGACCAAGAGAATGACCCTGATATCCTGGCTATCATCGGCGCTTCGGCAGCACTTGGTATCTCCGACATACCATTCAGCGGACCGGTTGCTGCATCGCGAATAGGTTACATAGATGGCGAGTTTGTACTCAATCCCACCTATACCCAACTTACCCACAGTAAGTTAGATCTCATAGTCGTCGGCACCAAAGATGGAGTGGTCATGGTAGAAGGAGAGGCAAAGGAACTAACTGAGGAGTTCATATTTCGGGGAATAACAATTGGACAGGAAGCGAACCAGGATATAATTAGGCTCCAGGAACAACTGATCAGCACTTTAGGCAGGCCAAAAATGGAGTTTAAAATACGGGAGCTCGGCCCTGAACTCAAGGCAGAGGCTGTTGCCATTATTAGAGAGCAGTTTGAGCAAGGTCTCGGGCAAATGGACCGAACAGAGCGCGAGTTGGTCTTGGACCAGCTTAAGGACGATTGTGTAGCAAAGTGGGGAGGCACCTATTCTGCCCAGGATATAAGCGCAGCTTTCGATCTAGCGCTAAAGGAAACGGTCAGAGCGTTAATTTTAGAGAAAGGGGTTAGACCCGACGGCCGGGGCTTGACTGAGATACGCTCAATCAATTGCGAGGTGGGAATTTTCCCCCGTACCCATGGCTCAGGGCTGTTTAAAAGGGGGCAAACTCAGGTATTGACTATCACCACACTTGGCTCGCCAGGAGAGGAGCAACAGATCGACGGTATCGGGCAAGAGGAGAGCAAACGCTATATACACCACTATAACTTCCCGCCGTTCAGTACTGGTGAGGTAAAACGTCTGGGTTCCCCAGGACGCCGTGAGATTGGCCACGGGGCACTAGCGGAGCGGGCCTTGCTCCCAGTACTTCCCGACGAGGTGGACTTTCCCTATACTATTCGCCTTGTATCTGAAGTATTAAGTTCGAACGGCAGCACATCCATGGCAAGCGTTTGCGGCAGTTCTTTATCCCTGATGGATGCCGGCGTTCCCATTAAAACCCCGGTGGCGGGTATTGCTATGGGACTGATAGCAAATGATGGCGAATATGCCCTGCTTACGGACATCCAGGGCCTTGAGGATGCTTTCGGTGATATGGATTTCAAGGTAGCGGGGACGGCAGAAGGTGTAACAGCACTTCAGATGGATATTAAGATGAAGAGCATAAAAGACGAGATATTGGAGAAGGGCCTAAAACAGGCAAGAGACGCTCGCCTGTTTATCCTGGAGCGAATGAAGGAGACCATCGGCACCAGCAGGCCGGAACTGAGCAAGTATGCGCCTCGACTAACCAAGATAAAAATAGACCCAGATAAGATTCGCCTTGTCATCGGGCCCGGCGGCAAGACTATAAGGTCGATAATGAGTGAAAACAAAGTAACTATTGATATTGACAACGATGGCACAGTTATTATCGGTTCACCGAGTGAGGAAGCGACACAAAGAGCTATCAGCACTATTGAGGAACTTACTCGAGATGTGGAAGTAGGCGGAATATATACCGGTCGAGTAACACGGGTGACCAATTTCGGAGCCTTTGTTGAAATCTTGCCTGGCAAGGAAGGCCTTGTACATATCAGCGAGCTTGCAGACTACCGGGCACCCAGTGTAGAGGATGTGGTTAAGGTCGGTGATGAGGTCATGGTCATGGTCACCGAGATCGATCGCCTGGGCAGGATTAATCTTTCCCGTCGCGCGGTACTTCAAAAGCTGTCCCAGATACCGGGAGCCCGCATGGGAACTGAACCGAACGAGTCCCAAATCCAGCCCCCAAGGAGGCAAACAGACTCCAGACCCCCACGCCGCTATCGCGATGAAGGCAGAGAGTACGGGGGCAGAAGGCATCCAGGAGGACAATCTAAAAGGATTCCTCCGAAGAGGCCGTTCACTAAGCAGTGATTTTCTTAAACAACCGATAAATCGAGGAGCTAATGGAACGGCTAAAGATAGTAGTGCACGGGGCCTTAGGGAAGATGGGGCAGGAGGTACTCAGAGCCATATGTCAAGAGCCAGAACTTGAAGCGGTAGCCGGAGTTGACATAAAGGCTGAGAGCACAGAGTTGCCCTTACCCGATAGTTCACGCTGGATACCACTATCCACTGACCTCGAATCGACGCTTGGCAATTATCACGCCGATGTTCTGGTAGATTTCACGGTTGCCAAGGCAACTATGCCTGCGGTGCGAACGGCGGTGTCAAACTATGTCAGGCCGGTAATCGGAACCACAGGGTTATCCGATGCAGACCTCGACGAGATTAAGAGCCTGTGCGAGAAACAGGGGATAGGCGCTGTGGTCGCTCCCAACTTTTCCGTGGCAGCAGTGGTAATGATTCACCTGTCAAAAATGGCTGCAGGATTTTTCGACTGTGCCGAGATTATCGAGATGCACCACGAGCAAAAGGCCGACGCGCCATCGGGAACTGCTTTAACTACAGCTAGGGAGATGATAAAATCTAGGGGCAAAGCTTTTTTACACGCTCCGGCAACGAGTGAGACTATACCCCGCAGTCGTGGAGGTGAGCTTGAGGGAATAGCTTTACACAGTGTACGGCTACCGGGAATGCTCGCCCACCAGGAAGTTATTCTGGGAGCACCGGGGCAGACGCTCAAGATTCGACTTGACCAGATAAATAGAGAGGCTTTCATGCCTGGAGTAATACTAGCTATCAAGAAGGTAGTCGAGCTCAAGGAAGCTGTTTTCGGCTTAGATAAGATTCTTGGATTGTAGGAGGAAAATTGCTAGGCTCAGTGCTGATAAGAAAATACCACACGGCTATTGTAGGAGCCACTGGGCTTGTGGGCCAGGAGTTTATCAAGGTCTTGGAACAGCGGGAATTCCCTATGGCCTCGGTACATCTGCTTGCCTCCGATAGGTCGGCTGGAAAAACAATGTTTGTAAACCATCAGGAACTCGTGGTTCAGGAGGTTTCACCACATTCATTTGATCCAGTGGATATAGCTTTGTTCTCCGCTGGGAGCGAAATCAGCAAGCATTTCGGGCCAATAGCAGCAAAGAGAGGCGCGGTAGTTGTAGACAACAGCGCTGCTTTTAGAATGAACCCGAGTGTTCCACTGGTTGTTCCTGAGGTTAATCCAGAAGACTTGGAGCACCATCAGGGGATAATCGCCAACCCTAATTGCTCTACTATCCAAATGGTAGTTGCACTGTATCCACTGCACAAGGTAAATCCCATCAAAAGGATTGTGGTCGATACCTACCAGGCAGTATCGGGCACGGGCTCTGCAGCTGTAGATGAACTCAACAATCAAACCAAGCTGGTTCTTGAGGGGAAGAGCGTTGTTCCTCACGTTTATCCCCATCAGATAGCCTTCAACCTGCTCCCTGAGATTGATGTATTCCTCGATGACGGTTACACCAAGGAAGAGTGGAAGATGATCCACGAAACGAGGAAGATACTTCATGATGAGAGCATTGCTGTATCAGCAACCTGTGTGCGCGTGCCGGTGGTTGCCGGCCACAGTGAGGCGATACATGTTGAGTTCAGCAAACCTATGAGCCCGGAGGAGGCACGAGATATCTTGGCTAATGCACCGGGCGTTAAAGTGTTGGATGACCCCTCGGTAAGCCTCTATCCCCATCCCTGGTCGGCAGCGGGAACCGACGAAGTCTTCGTCGGGCGCATACGCCGTGATGCCTCGCACCCGAATGGACTGGCCATGTGGGTGGTAGCAGATAACGTGCGTAAGGGTGCAGCACTCAACGCAATTCAAATCGCTGAAGTGCTGATTTCGAACGGCTGGGTCTAATTTATCCCGAGGAGAAATCAATTGCCAGATTTGGGTCGTCTGCTTACTGCAATGGTGACTCCCTTTGATGATAAGGGAGAAGTGGACTATGAACAGGCGAAGAGGCTGGCGATCGCTTTGCTCGATTCTGGAAGCGATGGCGTTGTCGTTGTAGGTACAACCGGAGAATCACCTACTCTCGTGCGCGAGGAGGAAATTCGTTTATTCGATGAGGTGAAATCAGCGGTAGGCAGACGGGGGACGGTGATAGCCGGCACAGGTAGCAACAGTACTGCAGAAGCCATAGCTGCCACGAAAGAGGCGGAGCGAATTGGGGTCGATGCCTGCCTCCTCGTAGTTCCTTACTATAATAAGCCCACCCAACAAGGCCTGTTCGAACACTTCCAGGCCATTGCCGGTAGTACGAAGCTTCCCTGTATATTATACAATGTGCCCAGTCGCACTATTACTAATCTTGCCCCGCAAACCGTCATCGAATTAAGCAAAATAGACAACATTGTGGGGCTGAAAGAAGCCAGTGGTGACCTGGTGCAGGCAGCCAAGATTATCAGTGGGGTGGACAAGGATTTCGTGCTCTATAGCGGCAATGATAGCGACACTTTCCCCTTGATATCTATCGGTGGCTATGGGGTTATTAGCGTTACCTCCCATCTAGTGGGGGCACAAATGAAGGAGATGATCGTCAAAGCAATCAAGGGGGAATTAGCACAGGCCGCCGCTATCCACCGCAGCTTGCTACCCCTGTTCGACGCAATGTTTATCGTCTCTAACCCTATACCTATTAAGTACGCTTTGAATCATGTGGGGTTCCGTGTGGGCAAGCCCCGTTTGCCCCTCACAACACCTGATGAGAAGTCAGCGGCTATAATAGAAGCTGTGCTCAAGAACTATCATATTGACCTGCCGATAAACTGAACCTGATATAGTTTTTCTTACATCAGTCAATAGCTACAGCGCCTGCTTGAAAACTCCCTGTAGCGACCAGGGACTTGTTTTTTCGATTTCAACTTCGACAAGTTGCCCTAAGCGGTCAGCGTCATTATCGAAAAACACCAGCTTGCCCGTCCTCGTACGCCCCCACCATCTCTTCTTCTTTTCTCCCTCTACTAAAATTTCAACCGTTTGCCCCAGGAGGCGTGCATTGATTTCAGAAGCAACTGCCTTCTGCAGTTCCTCGACCTGATGTAACCGTCTCCTTTTCTCAAATAGAGGAATATCATCCTCAAATTCTCTCGATGCCAGAGTACCCGGTCGCGGCGAATAGGCAGCGACGTGAACGGTATCGAACCTAGTTGCGGATAGCAGATCCAGCGTTCCCTGAAACTGCTTCTCGGTCTCGCCGGGGAAACCCACGATGACATCGGTTGAGATGGCCACACCGGGAACAATAGTATGTATTTTTTCAACTAAATCGCGGTATTGCTGAACAGTATAACCCCGACCCATCGCCTGCAGGACCCCGTCATCTCCAGCTTGCACCGGAAGGCTGAAATACTCACAGACCTTATCGAGAGAGGCCACTGCCTGAATAAGCTCCTCATTCATATCCTTGGGGTGTGAGGTGAGAAAGCGAATTCGAACGAGACCTGCGATGGAGTTCAACTCCATGAGCAAATCTGCCAGACTGGGCCTATCCGGGAGATCATGTCCGTAAGAGTCGACATTCTGTCCCAGTAAAGTGACCTCTCTTGTACCGCGTTCAACAAGGCTTTCCACCTGGGTAAAGACTTCAGTTACTGGGCGGCTCTTTTCCTTCCCACGGCGGTAAGGAACGATGCAGTATGAGCAAAAATTGTCACAGCCCTCAATGATGGTGACAAAAGAGCTTGGTGGTGTGGGCAGGGGGGCAATGTTCTGCGCAGGTTCCGGAGATCGTACCCCGGCTAATTCCATGAGAGCAGCAGATTCGCCGGGCTTGAGAAAAAGATCAACATAGGGAAAGCGACGTTTTAGCTCAGCAGTATCCTGATCGACCATACAGCCAGTCAGAGCCACAACTTTATCTGGATTGCGGTCTTTAAGCGGCAGTAACGAATTCAATTTGGAAATAACACTGTTCTCAGCACTCTGACGTACAACGCAGCTATTTATAATCACAATGTCAGCATCTTCGACAGAGCTGACAAATCGGTAGCCCAAGCGCTGCAGGCCAGTCGCCAGTTCATCCGAATCAGCCTTGTTCATCTGGCAGCCAATGGTCCAAATGTAATAACCAGCCACGAGATGCCTTTTCACTTCTTTTTCGAACTATTTGGTACTACTGCTCTTTACATGATTATACCAAACGCTCTTACCTCAACGAATAGCTGCTAGTGGGCATAAAAAAGCCCTGCTTGGACACAGGGCTGTTTAGATTTATGGCGGAGGGAATGGGATTCGAACCCATGAGGGAGGTTTCCCCCCCTAACCGCTTAGCAGGCGGCCGCACTAAACCACTATGCGATCCCTCCTGCTCATAAGCCTGCTCTAATTATAGACTACAGCGATTGTCCTTTTCAAATGATAGTAACAGCAACCTGGTTCAACTAGCAGGTTGTTTTCTCTTGAATATAGATAGAATTGCTGATATGACTTTTATTTCCCACATTGTGATCTTGAGAACGATCGGTATGCTGAAAATCTTCATTATTATCTTGTTGCTCATCATCTTTAACATAAACCTGTCTTTCCAGCCCACGCTTTCCACCTCCTTTCTAAATAACTCGCTATAAGCTGATTCTGTATTCTGGAGCTTGGCCGCCTTTTAATGGCTAGGCCGGTTATTAGGCCCGTTGTTCAGCCTGTTGTTGGGCCTGTTGTTAGGCCGGTTATTAGGCCCGTTGTTCAGCCTGTTGTTGGGCCTGTTATTAGGCTTGTTGTTCAGCCTGTTGTTGGGTCGGTTATTGGGTCCGTTATTCAGCCTGTTGTTGGGTCGGTTATTGGGTCGGTTGTTCAGCCTGTTGTTATACTTATTGTTAAACTTGTTATTGTAATTATTATACCTATTCTTATGATTCCTATTGTTTAACCTGCCCCTGAAGCCCTCTTCCCTAAGCGTATCGATCTCGATTCTGAGCTTAATGAGTGTCAGGCGTGCAGAATAGTAGAGGCTGACGAGCCACTCTCGCCAGTGGCGATACAACCACTGGAGTAGCCTAATTATCCAGACAAGTATAGCAAGTTCCACAATAACTGTTAGGATTATCGGAAAAACGATTAATAAAATAAGCCAAGCACTAACGTATGAAGCACCAAATATGCTCAACAGAAAAAGAAGTATGGTCAGTAGTAGCAAGCTGAACAGATTTGCAGGCTTAGCTGCCCATAGCGCAATCCTCTCGGCAATGGGAAAAACACGCCTCCAAACGTAGACAAGGGCTGCTAGAGGAAGCACCCCAAAGATAGCGGCAATCAACAGTACCCCGATGATACCGCCTACGAAGAGTATCTGAAAGAAATCCATCTCGCTCCGTCTACGGAATATAGGGGCCGACCATGCCCCTGACCTCTGCCAACAGCACCATTAACTTAGCTAAAACATCACCGAGGACTTCGGCAAAATCGGTCAACATAAGCTCGTCAATAAGGTCATCCATGAACTTTGTGAATTTGGTAATCAGGTATTCCAAGTCCTCAACAAAGCTGCCGGGTTCTTTGTTCTGGATTATGACGTCTGGCGTCTTCAACTGAAGCACGTAAAGCTTTGCCGTTTCGAAGACCTCACCCTCGGGAAGGGTGATTTCACCCATACCACTTATATATTCGCTACTATCCCAGGTAAGCCAGACCCCCCACAAGTGCGCAGACTTGCGTTCTGCGGATTGACGCACCTGGAACAGCGACCTGACCTTACTGCCCCACATATTGAGGGCAATATTTTCAGTTGAGTCATCACTCAGTGTCAAAGTCACATTACCTACCAGGTGTACATCGCTGACCTCAGGTGTACCATCTCGGGGAACCAAAACACCATTGGCCACGAATTCAGCGCTTGCTATCTCGGTGTAGTCTGTGCACCAACCCCAGCCGGTGAGCTTGTAAAGTCTAATTTTATAGTAGTCGCCTGCATTATCGTCAGTTGTAGTATTGCCCCATCCATCTGTCGATTGTACCTCATAGTAGTAGGTTGTCCCGAGTACAAGGTCGTTCAGTGTTATGGAATGATTGGTGACCAGCGTAGCATCAGAGGCAGTGAGCCCTAAGCTCGGCGTAGTCCCATAATTCACCACGCTGTCGGCAGGCACATCGGTGGTCCACGTGATAGTGGCTGAGGTTTCGGTTACATTACCGGTCTCAACCGCCGAAATCGCCAATGGGCTGGCTGCTACCGGTAAAGCTGCCAGTATTAATAGGAGCAGTGCCAGTAATATAGCTATCGCTACTTTATGTTCGCGTAATATAGCCAACAACCAACTGTTCATTTCCTATTACACCACCAAACTCCATAGAACCTTGTAGAGCGGGATAGCCAGCTAGGTTGATATATTAAGCGCAAGTCGTGACGCGATATCCACTATAAATATGCCTACCTCAGCCAAAGCCTTGGCAAGCTCTGAACCGTAGAACGTTATCTGCTCCTCGGCTCCGAGGTCCACCCAGATACCAAGCACAAGATCGACGAACTCCAGCACATCTACCGTAGCGTTAGCTGATACCTCTTCAAGCATAGTAATTGACTTCCTGCTAGCCTCGTGTTCTTATTACCATTACTATTAATGTGATAATAAATAAATACAAGTTCACCTACTCTCTACTCCCTCCGAGTAGAGCTAAATCAGGTTCCCAACTTCCTATTGATATATTTCGAAGATATGCTTGCTTAAGAATAAAATAGCATCCCCAGTTTTGTCAAGCGTGTTACATGATAGCGTACACGAACTCGGTTCCTCTCTAACTACTGGAGCATAGTTGACTTTTCACATTGTCTCTGCCAAGCCATCAGTAGAGGGTATCTATGGGAGAATTGCCGAGTTTCATTGAGGTCCAAAGAACTGTAGGGGTAATGCTGTTTTGCTACCATTCAAGCTCCCATACAGCGAGTATGGGAGGAGTGCCGTGGATGGTGCAGGAGAGTTCGAACTCTGTGATCTCCTCAGGCACGATATATAAGATATATCCGTGAGTCGTCGCCCCAGGATCTAGCCCCATACCACGGTATGGATCACGACCCTCGTAATCAGTATAAGCGTACTCATGGCCTGCCAAGTCTGTCAGGGTAAAATCATCCGGAGATATACTGTACTTGTCCTTACCCACATTGATAACAGTAACCTCCACTATTATGAACAGCGTTGTCGGTGGTGGATAAACCTTTGTACGCAATATTGCCCCTGCGCCCGAACGCTTATAAATGTTTGTCCTCTCCACAGAAAGGACGGTGAGCATTTCCGTTGAGGTCTGAACTCGTTCGCCGATCTGATAATATTCGGTGGTCGCAGGCAAAACCTCCCCACAAGCAAAACTCGCGCCAAATGCCACTAAAATTATCAGGAAGGATATGAGCGCTGCTGCCGCTCCCTTTTTGTTCATAATGCGTCCCCGTAGCTCAAGCCACTGTAAGTCTGGAAACAAGCTTCACCCCACAGGTATAATAAGGAAGGGGGGAAAACTCCCCCCTCACTTACGCTTTGAGGCCTCAAATGTGATTTCAACAGATATCTACAAGCCATCTACACAATCAAGTATCATTATCGCTGAATTAGACAACACGTATTAACTTATCAGCGATAGGGCTTCTCACATGATAATGTTGAGAGCCATCTACTACTTGGCTGGTGCGGCTAGTACCTTTACCCAGAGGATATCCTAGGCAAGCTCCGTCATTGCATCAGCCAGCTCCTCAATAACTATGCCGATGTTGGCAATCATGTTACCAGCCTCATCTATGAACGGCATGAGGGCTGCGTTTATGAACGTTGTTAGCCCGGTGGTAGCCCCTAGGTCGGTCCAGTCACAACTGACAGCGTCATTCGCATTCACTGCTAGTCGCTCGCCAGCCAGCGAAATCGCATCTGCTACGGCCGTCATTAAATTTGCCAACGCATCAATCATTCTTACTCACCCCCTTTCTATTTGTACTCCCGTTCACTAAAGATTACACAAGCTCCTTCAGTGCATCCGCGAGTTCTGCGATTATTGCACCTACGTCGTGTATTAACTCACCGCCCTTGTACCCGAAAGAAAAACCAAGCAGATTACCAAGTACTGACGCAGCGTCTAAATCTGCATTGAAACAATCCCAGGTACAGCCCGGACACCAACTGGGATATGGATTCGGCGGGCACTCATCGAGAGGCCTGCCCAGCTCCCCGGCCCAAATATAATTACAGTAATTATTCCAATTTTGACACTCTTTCATGGCAGTGTAATCTTTACCACCAAGGTACTGGTTATCTGCTATTTGAGCGGCGTTATAACTCAGTCGAGCGCCAGCCTCACTGATAGCCCACCCAAGATCAGTTAGTAGCTGTGATATCGCGTCAATCATCCCATCTTACTCCGTTGCTACTTTTTACACCAGTTCCTGGACCGCCTCGGCAACCTCGGATATTAATCTACCCATCCAATAAACCTGATCTCCTGTAGAGGCAGCAAAAGGCGCCGCTGCCTTGTTAAAAAACACCAGCAAGACATTAAGCTCTCCAAACTCTCCTGGACCCCAGCCCTCGGGGGCCTTTCCCCATACCGCAGGCCCCCAGTATTCCAACAACCAAAGGTTCTTCTGGAACAACACCGCATCGGCTCCCTCAGGACACGTGCCGTCAAACCCTCTAATCCTATTTACTATTACTGTGCCATCCTCATTAAAATAGGGAGGGCCGCACATGTAATCACTGATGCAAAAACCGAGACGTAGACCTACTTCCTGAAGTCCGTCGGCGAGGATGTAGAGCAATTCCGAAATCGCCTCTATCATATCAGCACGCTCTTTTTGATATCACTACCGCCCACAGCTTAATCAACTAACCTGCAACCACTCTAAACGGTCTCAATTGACTTGTCAATACCCCAAACAGGCTAACATGTACCAAGATATAGTAATACATCCAGTAGAAGTATGAATTTTTAGAAAGTCTAACATGCTAGCAATATGTTGTCAAGCCTTTATTCTTGTTTAAACCTCCCTTAACCTCCAAATTTTGTGATTTTTAAATGCAGCTACCTCATTAAACTTCTATTCTATTATATATATCCTGTGCTATGCTTGATAGACCTGAGGTCTGGGTAGCAGTCCTGCCTGTTCAACAATTTCGGGGACTACCTCCTCCCACTCTATAGCCATA